>Ga0207426_1000318_pt1 | contig 93692 bp, 86 predicted proteins | sample AraplaMF_Cvi_mMS_FD_184265 | JGI IMG/M metagenome (GOLD analysis project Ga0207426, IMG submission 184265) | Arabidopsis root microbial communities from the University of North Carolina, USA - plate scrape MF_Cvi_mMS (SPAdes) (version 2) | ecosystem: Host-associated > Plants > Roots > Endosphere...
TTATATCTTCCCAAATCTTTTTAAAATCAAAAAAATCACAAAAAAAAATCCTGTAAATCAACAAAATCAGTCTAATCCTGGGCAAGACAAACTTCGCTGCATTTTTGCTAAAAGCTAATAGCTAATAGCTAAATCATTATTTCAGTGTTATAATCCCTACGTTAGAAACTTCTCCCACTTTTACGGCGACGTTAGCCACAACAGTATCTTTTAAAATACCGTCGCCTGCTATCGCCACATTGTAAGTACCTGCATTCAGCCCGGACAGTACGTATGTACCGGTTAATGCATCAGGTATGGCGGCTGCAATAGTATCTGTGCTTTGTATAGCAAATACGCCTTTCACTTTCAACAGCGGCAATGCAGTTCCTTTGATAGTACCGCTGGTAGCCTTTGTGAACGTGCGGATCACCGGCTTCAGGATATACTTGTTGCTGCCGGTGGTAACAATAGAACGATTCGCGTCAAAATCCAGCCACAAACGGTATTCAACGTCCGCCACCAGGTCGGCCTGTACGTTGAGCTTTAAACCTGATTGCTGTGCGGAAGGTGTTTCCAGCGGATGGGTAGTGCCATCTATCACTACGCTGTTATTGGTACCCAGCACCAGCCTTATCTGTGAAATACGGCCTGCGGGCAACTCTTTGGAAGCCAGCAAGGTGTCTAACCCGTTTCTGAAATCCAACAGGTTATATACTCCCGGACGTACTACCGGAAGGGATTGCCATCCTGCGTCTGGATCGGTGGAGTTGTTTACCTGGATATCCTTGATATCAATATTTACCGCATCATAGACGGCCGGATCATCCGTCAGATAAACACTTAGTTTTGATTTGCCGCCCGATGACATGGTTTCATTTTTGCTGCATGCGCTCAAAAACAACAAGGATGCTGAAACCAGCATTGCTGTAGCGAAGAATTGGTTTTTCATGATCTAAAAGTTAAATAACAGTTGTCGATTTAAATTACAATTGATTTGACAAAGATAAATATTTAATATAAAATATAATCAACATGTAAGAATATAGCTAAATGGTTGTTGGCAATCTCGATCTGGTTTTCGACAGTAGTAACAATGTGATACCAGCGCAAAAACAAAAACCATACCGGGATTAGTCACCACAGTTGGCTTTTAATAACAATCACCACTAACCGCTAATACCTGTATCGATAAACTCGATCCGGCAGTTATAGATATTGTCGCTACTTTTGTGAGGATAGCGAATGCGTAAAAAATGGAACCATCACGCTTTGCAGCAAGACTTAAAAGAAGAAAATTTGAAGGATGCCGGTGAGTAAGAATGAAACGGGATATACCCGTAAACAGGAAATCGTAAATGGCCTGATACATGGACTGGGAATCATTTTTGGCGTAAGTGCACTGCCCATGCTGGCAGGTATTGCAGCCACCCACAATAACACACCAGGTATAGTAGGCGCCTGTATTTATACCTTTTGCTTTATATTACTTTTTACCAATTCCACTATCTATCATTTATCGCAGGAAGTAGCCATCAAAAAGCTTTTCCTGGTATTGGACCATATCAGCATTTATTTTTTGATTGCAGGTACCTATACCCCTTTCCTGCTGGTATATATGAATAACGCGTTTGGTATTACGTTGTTATCAGTGTTATGGGGACTTACGCTGGTAGGCGTTTTTTTTAAGATCTGGTTTACGGGTAAATACGATATCGTTTCCACCATCATTTATCTGGCCATGGGCTGGATCATGGTAGCAGGAGGCCGCAGATTTTTTGAAACGCTACCATTGCCGGTCATGATTATGCTGGCTATTGGCGGTGGATTATATACGATCGGCGTTATCTTTTATATCTGGGATAAATACACTTATACACATGCCATCTGGCATTTCCTGGTGCTGGCTGCCGCTGTTTGCCACTATGTAGCGGTATTGCTCACCATGTAATCATCATAAAAAATTATCAGCCGCTCATACCCGGCTGGTAATTTTTTTCTGCCCACATCTTCTTACGGAAGTCTGTAGGATTAATACCGGTATATTTCTTGAACGTTCTGTTCAAATGACTTTCGTCCGTAAAACCCAGCTCCTCCACTATTTCACTCATGCGCATATCGCTGTACTGTAAACGTGTTTCCACCAGTTTCAGCTTATAATTAGTTACGTAGCGCTGTATACTTTCACCGGTTACCTTCTTCACATATTCACTGATATAATTTTGTGAGATGTTAAACCGTGCGGCCAGCTTTTCTGCCCGGAGCTTTTCCGGGTAGTATATGTTCTGGTGGATATAACTGATAATTTCGTTGGAAACTTCACTGTTAACTACGGTTTTTTCCGGCTGCACCAGCGTTACATTACGGGCCACAATCGTGATTATGGTGTTCACCAGTTGCTGCACTACCTCATTTCGCATGGATTGTTCTTTCGGATACTCCAGGATCAGCGCATTCATCAACGCTCTCACGATAGGCTTATCATCTGTATTACGTAATATACAACCCGGGAAATGCTGGTTGTTATGGAAAATATACTCCAGTTTCTTGGCCCAGTCGCCCAGGTTGCTGTGGGAATTACCGGTACGCTGTGCCTCCAGGTAAATACCATTAAAACGTACAAATAAAAACGCCGTTCTATCTTTTATCCTGGTATAATGCGCATCCTGCGGCATAAACAGGAAAAGATTTTCAGGCCCGTATTCCACCACATGCTGGTTGTTATGTAGTTTACCCGTCCCCTTCAGGATATACAACAGCTCAAAGAAATTGTTCCGGTGCTTTCCCATCGGACAGTTTTCTTCCTCCACATACATGATATCAAATGGCTTAAAAAGATTAATGACTTCCATAACCTGATAATATACAAAATGAACCCCTGTTTGTACAAGGGGATAAGTGCAAATTTATTGGAATTTTGACTCATCAAATCACAAAAAACAAATTATCAGATATGAAAGCAATCGTATTACAACAGACTGGCGGCGTGGAAAACCTCGTTATTAAAGAAGTTCCTGTTCCCCCTATAAAAGACAACGAAGTACTGATTCAGAACAAAGCTATTGCTATTAACCCGGTAGACGCCTTTGTAAGAGGCAACGCCGGCGCACTGCAAGGTATTGTACGCCCTGCTGAAGGCGCCGACGTTATCCTGGGTTGGGATATCTCCGGCGAAGTGGTGGCCACCGGTAAAGATGTAAAGGGCCTTAAAACCGGCGATGCTGTATTCGGTATGATCAATTTCCCCGGTCAAGGCAGCGCTTATGCAGAATATGTTGCTGCACCAGCAGATCATGTGGCCCTGAAACCCGCCAATACCACCTACGAAAAAGCCGCTGCCGCCTCGCTTGCTGCCCTCACTGCCTGGCAGGCGCTGGTAGTACATGGCCAGATAAAGAAAGGTGATAAAGTGCTGATACACGCCGCTGCCGGCGGCGTTGGCCACTATGCTGTACAGATAGCCAAACACTTCGGCGCCCACGTAATTGGTACCGCGTCTGCCGCCAAAAAAGAAGCCGTACTTGGCTTTGGCGCCGATGAATACATCGATTACAACCAGCAACCATTCGAAAACCTTGTCACCGACGCTGACATTGTACTCGACTCACTGGGCATCCCCGGCCACCTGGAACGCTCTCTCGCAGCAGTTAAAAACGGAGGCCGGCTGATTAGTCTGCTCGTTTTCCCTGACGACGCCTTTAAACAGCAAGCCGCTGCAAAAAACGTATACCTGCACCGCCTCACCGTAGCTTCCGATGGAAAAGATATCAGCGCTATCGCATCATTGCTGGAACAGGGCGCCCTGCATTCTGATATTGCGGAAACGTTCAGCTTTGAAGAAATGGGAAAGGCACATGAGAAAGTGGCTGGTGGCAAAACACAGGGAAAGATTGTAGTGAAGGTATAGGGTTGGTTAAAAAAATAGCTGCTGCAATCCGCAGCAGCTATAACAACAAGTAGACAGCGAGTATATATGCGATTACCAGAATCTCACGTAAATAACCGATAGCAACAATAAAATCGTTACAATCAGTATTACGGAAGACGGCTTCAGCTTAAACATTTCATAGTCGAGCACAAATGCTTTGGCGCTCACTTTTGGTCCCGCCAAACTAATACCCACCATTACCAGCACCGTGGTTAAAAACGACCATCCCAGGCTGATAAAAAATGGTATTTCATATTCTCCCTTTGCATTATGAAATGCAGAATAGAGGATGGTTTCAGGACCAAATACCGTTACCGCCACCTGGTTAAAGAACAGGGAAGCGGCAAACCCTGTGATAATCCCTGCAATAGCAGCCGTACCGCTGGTTCTTTTCCAGAACATTCCCAAAATAAAAGTGGCAAATACGCCGGGACTGATAAAACTGGAATACTTCTGCACAAAGGTATATCCACCGGCGCCGCCAATATCCAGCACATCATTCCAGGTGAATAGTACACCGATAACGATCGCCGCTACAATGGTGAGCCGGCCTATCCACACCAGCTGTTTTTCATCGGCCTTCGTGTTGATATACTTCTTATAAACATCCAGTGTAAAAATGGTGGAAATACTATTCGATTTCCCTGCCAGCGAAGCCACAATGGCGGCTGTGAGCGCAGCAATGGCCAACCCTTTCAGGCCAGCGGGCAACAGGGTGAGAATGGCTGCATATGCCCCATCTTTATGACCTCCTTCCAGCTGCGGCAAATGCCCGTGCTGATACAATACATAAGCGACCACACCTGGTAACATGACGATTACCGGCATCAGTATTTTGAGCAGTCCGGCAAATAAAATACCGGTACGCGCGGTTTGGAGATCGGCTCCCAACGCCCGCTGGGTAATATATTGATTACAACCCCAGTAGTTCAGATTGCTGATCCACTGTCCGGCAATGTACATCCCAAAACCAGGAAGGATCAGGTATTTGTTTACATAGTCCTGCGGGGCTGTTGCAGCTGGCTTTCTCAGCATCATATGAAAATGATCCGGCGCTTCCTGCATCAGTATATTAAACCCGGCCAATACATCTTTCCCCATTCCAAATTTTTCACTCACTACGGTAAGCGCCATATAGGTAGTAGCCAGTCCCCCTATAATCAATACGCCTACCTGTATTACATCGGTATAACCAATTACCTTCATTCCCCCCAGGGTTATAATTACAGAGAAGATGGCCAACGCCACCATTACCTCATGAAAGTAAGCCCCGCCCAGCAATCCGTTGATAGCCAGCGCACCCAGGTAAAGGATGGAGGTAAGATTCACAAACACATACAAAAACAACCAGAATACCGACATTATTAAGGCCACCGTTTCATTATAACGCGTTTTGAGAAACTGCGGCATGGTGTATATCTTGTTTTTAATATACACCGGCATCAGGAAAACAGCCACAATAATTAATGCGGCAGCGCCTACCCATTCATACACCGATACGGCAATGCCTACAAAAAAGCCATCGCCACTCATGCCTATAAACTGTTCGGCAGATATGTTGGAAGCAATAATGGAAGCGCCGATAGCCCACCAGGTGAGCGATCCTTCTGCCAGGAAAAAATTCTTCGATGCACTTACTACGCCTTTCTTCTTTTTTTTATAAATCCAGTAACCGTAAGCAGCAACAATAATAAAATACAACGCAAAAACCAGGTAGTCTTTCAGAACAAGTTGATTACTCATAAGTGGATCGGGTTGATCAGCAGTTTAATGACGTGGATATTAATACCTGGATTGAATATAATACTTTCCGCTATGGAAAAAATCAGGAAAGGATTATCCGGATGGATGTGATGTGGTATTTACGCTGCACCCATCCCCGATAATCCTTTGTATACTTGCTTGCCTGGCCGTTAGAATTTTAAAGTAGACGGCAGATATTTTGCGACCAGGTCCTCATAATAGGGCCTCAGTACTTTCCAGTCCGGTGGAACAGGGCTTTTGGAGTACAGATCATATGGGTTGAACAGGTCTACCCACTTAAACATTTCCACATCATGCGCATTCATCAGGTGCCCGTAGGCATGCTCCCGGTGCTGCGGATAAAATGAGTGATAACGCAGCATGTACAGGGCCGGTTCCGGCAAATGGTCCTTCATGATCTGGTAAATATATTCGTCGTGTCCCCAGCTCAGGTGTACATCGTTTAAGCCGCAATTGGGCTCATACACGCCGTATTTGGTGTTATAATCCGGGTTGTTGATATCCGGATTATTCTTGAAGAATTCCGGGAAAACAATTTTGTCGGAAAATGCGCAACCTACCGGGAAGGTATCTCCTACTACTGCCCATTGTGGTTCGCCGAATAAACACAGCACTTTCCCCATGTCGTGAAACAACCCTGTCAGCACCATCCAGTCGGGGTGGCCATCGGCGCGGATAGCTTCTGATGTTTGCAGCAGATGCTGAAACTGGTCCAGGTCAGTATCCGGATCAGAGTCATCGACCAGCTGATTCAGGAAATCAAATGCATCCCAAACCGACATCTCTCTTTTGTTAAAAGAAAGAAATTCCTGCTCTTTCTGTTTTACAAAAGCATATGACTGGTAAGTATGATTAAGGCGGTAAAACTCGCGTACCGTATCTCTTGGAGGCGCTGCATAATTGCGGAATTCGGCAGTGCTTTTTTCCTTGTTGATATTGGCAGGATCGGGATATCGCTGGAGTAAATCATCTTCCCATTGATCCAGTGATTCCAGAGGAGCAGGATTTGGCTGCCCGTTAACGTTATCCATCATATCAATATTTTTAAAAGTTCGTGGAAAAGAAGAAAAATATCCTGCTCCAATATGCGATCTTTTTAAAAATCTTCCGCATAATAGAATAACTTTATTTACTTAACCGATTAAGTAACACGGGGTATCATATGGAAAATGTCACGATCAGGATGCTGGCGGAAAGGTTACAGTTATCTACCGCCACTATTTCAAAAGCGTTGAACAACAGCCACGAAATCAGCGAGGAAACAAAGCAGCGGGTGCTTGCACTGGCGGCCGAACTGAATTATGTGCCTAATCCATATGCCAGCAGCCTGAGAAAAAAAGCCAGCAATACCATCGCAGTGGTGATTCCCGAGGTGGCCGACAGCTTTTTTGCAGAAGCTATTAACGGGATCGAATCGGTTGCGCAGGAAAAAGGATACCATGTACTGATTTACCTTACCCATGAAAGTTTTCAGAAAGAACAGGCTATCCTGAGGGATTTCCAGAGCGGCCGGGTAGACGGGGTGCTGATCTCCGTAACAACGGAAACAGCTGCCGCCCAACACGGGCTGGAACAACTGGTAAAGGAAATACCGATCGTTTTCTTCGATCGGGTATGCGAAGAAATCACTGCGGCCAAAATCACCACGGATGATGTCACAGCTGCCTATAAAGCTACCAGCCATCTCATAGCAGGCGGATGCCGGCAGCCAGTGATGCTGTCAGCCTCCAGGCACCTTTCTATCAGCAATAAACGAACAGAGGGCTTCCGGCAGGCATTGACCGATCATCAGCTGCCCTTTACAGCCGCCTCCATTATCTATTGTTCCAACGATAACGCCACCACCCATGAGTTATTAAAGAAAGCTATACAAAAGGAACATTACGACGGTATTATTGCTACCACGGAAAAACTGGCCACCGCCGTATACGAGGCTGCAGAAGCATTACAATTGCATATACCACAGGATCTGCAGCTGGTAGGATTTTCGAACCTCTCTACCGCAAAATTTTTAAACCCCTCCCTCACCACTATCACCCAGCCCGCTTTTGACATGGGCAAAGCAGCGGCGGCACTGTTGTTCAAAGCGTTAAAAAGCAGCAGTTTCGCCCTCCCCGAGCAGCAGGAGGTAATACCCTCCACACTGCTGATAAGGAATTCTACGCTGGCTGCCATTGTCTGAGAACAACAGTATGCCGCTTTTACTGGTTATGGATAAGTAATCCGTACAATACGATTAGCATTGCGATAGTCAAACCTGGTGAAAGTACCAACCAGCAACATCGACTTCTCTCCCTCCTGCTGCACAATTTTCATGATCCCACCACTCACCGCATCCGGACTAAGCGTAATACCACCGCTGGTATTAAACGAAGGGTGAACAGAACCATCGGCATTCAATACAATGATATTGTTGCGCTGCAGCGTACCAAACTGGCTGAAAATGCCACTGAGAATAATCTGCCCGCCCGGCATAAAGCTGATATCGAAGAAAAAGCCGTCGCTGCCCTTTCCCACGTTAAAAGTAGGATCTACTACTCCGTTAGCATTAATACGAGCCACATGTGGCACCAGGGTACCACCAAAGTTATTAAAGCCACCAACCAACACAATCTTGCCATCGGCCTGCCGTGCCATATTTACAATGACCTGGTCCGCACCGGCGCCCGATACAAATGTAGGATCCAGCGAACCATCGGTATTCAGCCTGGCAATACGGTTAACCGTTTGCCCGTTGTATTTGGTGAAATTACCCGCAATCAGCATTTTGCCATCGGGCAACAGGATAGAACGGTTAATAAAACCATTCGGCCCCTCTTTTCCCATATGCTTTACAAGGTCGTAATTATACGTGCTATCCAATCCGCCATCAGGTGTTAAACGCACCATTCCATTTACCTGTATGGAATCCAGGTGCACGGAATCCAGTCCCAGGGAACTCGTTAGCTGGAAATTAGGTTGCACATAAAAACGGAAACTACCTGTGAGCAATATACCTCCATCTGCCTGCACATGCAGGTTACTCACCGACCCAGAAATACCACCTTTAAGCCTGGATACTGTCAGGTCTTTCCCGGAGGGTAAAATTATTTTATCTGCCGCCAGCGTACCGTTATTATTCAGCAATGCCAGGCTGTTTACGTAAGCAACCCCCTCATAGTTGTTGAAAGCGCCTGCTACCAGGTACCTCTTTTCAGGCCCGGGCACTATGGCTGCTTTGCTTACATAGGTATTAGTTCCATTCTTTCTTAAGCCAAAACTATTATCCGATGTACCGTTGTGATTGATCCTGGCTACCCGGTTGCGATCATAATCTACGCCGTTGAAAGTGGTAAAATCTCCTACTACCAGGTACTTCCCGTCTTCCACCGGGATAATATCACCGATAGCGCCGTTGGCGCCGATGAGACTTGGATACGTAGTATCCATTTCAAAGGTGCCCAGTACCCGGAAAAAAGGTCCGAAAAAGTATTGCTGTCCTACGGTGGCTGCTACATTCCCGGTGGCTGCCTGTGCAGGTACCTTTACACGTACAGTCGTATCCGTTAGCGATACCACCGCAGCTTTTACACCGTTAAAGAGAATAGATAATTTATCCTTATTCTTTTCAAATCCTTTACCGGTAATTACTACTTCATCTCCTACCTTTCCTTTAACGGGACTGATGCCATCCTTGTTGATAGAAATGGCCGGCAATACCGTTTCCTGGTAGGGATTTTTCCCGTTGGTGCTAACAGTTTCCTTTTTACAGGCGCCCAAACCAGCCAGGAGCGCTATTAAATAGATATATCTTTTCATACTGAATGCGTTAATAGTTTATTGATGCTGTAACGCCTGCTCGGCTTCTCTCAGAAAATCGCCCCGGAAGCTGAACAGGTGCCGCACATTTAATGCATGGATCACACCGTTAGTAGGCTGAATGTCCGATGAGGATACATACACATAGGGATTGTTTTTAAATGTTACCGGATCATAAGTGATGTCCGTCAGCAGCAGCAAACGGGCGCCCACGGCTTCTACGCCGTTATAATCCTTATATACCAGCCCGATGTTCAGTATATAACCACCGGCCATCACATAGTTGATTCCCGGATAGGCGTATACGTTAGCAGGGTCAATACGGGCAAACTGTTTGGCGGTATGTTTTCCTTTCAGGATATACCGCATCAGGAACTTCCGCCATATATCACCGGGGATGTCCGGCAAATGCACGCTGTCTTCCACGTTTCTGTAGCGGTATTCGTTCAGGTCTGCCAGCGCATCTCCGATGCTCTGATCAGTGGGCGCAAAAAAAGTAACAGAATCATTTTGCAGCATATCCTTTAACCCTGCCTTTTCTACAACATAGGCAACGGTATCAAACAGGTAGGGATTTTTTACGAGGTAGTCGTATATGGTGCCATTGTAGTGAGGATCTGCCAAACCTCCGTCTACATAGTAATCCTTTTTACAGGCAGATATAAATAATCCTATCAACAACAGCATGCCGGCTAAGGGCAACAACTTGCGCATAGTAAATGTTTTTAACAGTTATTGTATCCAATAAGCATTCCTGGTAACAAGCGGGTTATTTTTCACCGCGTCGCCCGATATAGGCCAGGTCCAGGCCCCCCGCTCCAGTTGCTCCGGTGTCAGCGAATTTTCCAACGCATTTTTATCGGAAATTCTGCCGGTGCGGATCAGGTCATACCACAAATGCCCTTCTCCCATCATCTCTTTTTCCCTTTCCAGGAATACGGCATCCTGTAATGGTTTGCCGCCGCCACCAACATACAGTTTAGCACCCGCCCGGTCACGCACCAGGTTCAGCATTTTGATCGATTCCACATTCTGGTTCAGATAAGCCAGCGCCTCTGCTCTCAGCAATATGATATCTGCATAACGGAAAAAAATCAGGTTGGCATCGTAGTCCCTGGAGGAAGGATCTGTGATCGCCGAAAACTTCAGGAACATCGGTGTTTGATCGGTGTTGTACGGATTGTAAAACCAAAGCTCCAGCCGCTTGTCAGATTCGCCCCGGGGATAAATCCGGTCCAGGTGCCTGATCATCGGCGTTATTTCACTTCTGCCACCAATGTTATCATGGATATAAGGTTCGTGCAAGGTCCACTGGCAGATCAACGAGTGAAACTTACCACCATAATTGGCATCCAGTGATAATTCAAAAATACCTTCCTCAGAACGACCCTTGAATATGGTCAGGAACGTTTCTTTGGTGTAAGGCAGGAGCTTATACACATTAAGATCCATAATCGCCTTTCCCAGCACGGCGGTTTGTGTCCAGTATTTCTGTTCATTGGCTTTGTCAAATCCTGCTGCCCACATATTGATATGCGCCATTAAAGCCAGTGCAGCCCCTTGTGTACCCCTTACCGCCCGGTTGGTGGGATCATCATACGACAGCGGCAGATCCGCCTTGCTGGTTTCTAAATCTTTCAAACAAAATTCCAGTACGGTGAGCATTTTTTCACGCGGCAGCAGTTTCGTATCGTAAGGATCTGTTTGCAAAGGAACATCTCCGTACATTCTTGCTATATAAAAATAGATGAATGCCCGCAGGAACCTGGCTTCCGCCACCAGCGCCTTCTTTTCCCTGTTGCCAAAATTCGGATCTGCAATACCGGGTATCCTGTCTATACATAAATTAGCCAATGCAATCGCCTGGTAAAATTCTTTCCAGTCCTGCGGATTATCAGCACCATCGCCACCACCGGTGTTCAGCATCAGGTTCTGACCGAGTTTACGGAGATTATCTTTCCCGAACCAGTTCCAGTTTCCTGGCCTGAAATCCCCCGCATTGTATAGTATGCTCCTGGTAAATTTATTCAGCAGGATCACATATGCGCCATTAATAGCACTCTGCGCATCCTGTTTTGTTTTCCAGAAATCTTTCCCGGAAAGTGTATCCAGTGGCTTTACTTCCAGAAATTTTTTGCAGGCGCCCGCACCTGCCAGCAGGAAGAGGATGATGCCTATTTTATACCATTTTCTCATCTGAAAATAATTTAAACGTTATTAAAATTGAGCGCCTATACCAAAGGTGAAACTGCTGGCAGCAGGATATCCATTGATATCATCCCTTCCCAGCGAAGTAACCGTTTCGGGGTTAGGACCGGAATAGTTGGAAAACATGGCTACGTTATAAGCGGTGAAATAAGCACGCAATACACGCAGCTTCAGGCGCCGCATAAAATCAAAGTCACGGAACTGGTAAGCCAGTGTGATCTGGTTGATTTTAAAGTAAGAACCATCTTCCATCACCAGGCTCTGATTCAGCCTATTGGGCTGTACTAACGCGTCATGATAAAACGATCCTACAATAGCCGGGCGGGAAGCCACATCTCCGGGGCGTTTCCAATAATCCAGTTTGCTGATATCATACAGGTTGATAGGGCCATCGAGGTTATTACCTGTATAATCCGTCACGTAAGGCGCCTGCAGACGGTATACCCTCGCCGCAATTGCGTTGTTCAGAATACTGCGGTTCAGCAGGTAGGTACAGAAAATACTGAGCGATACATTCTGATAGCTGAAAGTATTGTTGAAACCACCGGTAACAGAAGGTTCCGGGTTACCCATAATCATATAGTCGGCATCGCTCAACGCATAATCGCCGTTCAGATCTCTCCAGATAGGATCCCCCGCCTGGAAAAACTGGGAACCTGGTCCTGCATTAGCCTTATAACGTACTCCCCTGATAGGATCTACCGGTACATCAGACGTATTTCTGTACACCCCATCTGTCTGGAATAAATAGTTGCTCTGCGGGTTTCTGCCCACCTTCAATGCAATAGACTGACGGTTCCTGTCGTCTATACTCAGGTAAAACTGTGAACCTCCGGGCAACTCGGTGAGTACACCCTTATTATAGGCGCCATTAACACTCACGGTCCACTGGAAACCCTTTGGATTCAGATGTACGATAGGACGCCCTGTGATAGACAGCTCATGACCATAGTTTACAATAGCGCCACCATTTACCTGCATCTTGTTATAACCGGTAGCGTTAGGCAGGTAAGCATCTCTTACCAGGTTATAGTTATTCTTGTAGTAGGTATCGTAAATAATTTCCACGCGGCTTTTAAATAAGCCCAGGTCCACCCCGAAGTTGAACTGGGAAGACTTTTCCGGCTCCATAGATGGATTCGCCAACACATCAAATTCAGGGATAATGGAGTTAGCATTGTTATAACCCGGTACACTTTTATAAACACCCAGCGAATTAAGAATGGTAGCGGTAGGACGGCTGTTCACACCATAAGTGGTACGGATAGATCCGTAGTCCAGCCAGCTCAAACGACGCATCAGGTTTTCCTTGTTGAAATTCCAACGGAAACCAACAGAAGGGTTTTTGGTATATGGATTATTAATACCTGCTGCAGAACTTCCATCCAGGCGGTAAGCCAGATCCACACTGTACTTGGTGCGGAAGTTGTAAGAAAGGAAACCGGCCCAGGAAGCGGCGTGGTATACATATGACACCGGTGTACCATTCACATTCACTTCACTGGCATTGTTCCACACGTTACCAGGATAAAAACGGGGAGAATAACCACGCGGCCCCCAGTAATAATCATTCGGCCCGTTACGTACATCCCTCACATGCTGGTCATCTGATTTAATATTTATCTCACTGAAAACACTGGCATAAATATTATTTCCTTTTTCCAGGTCCTTCTTATTGGAACTATAGCTATAATTAACACCGTTACGGGTGTTCAACTCGTCATGCCTGCCTACAAAACCATATAAACGCGTGGCATTGTTGTTGGAAAAAGACATCTTAAACTGATCCCGGGTATCTGTATAATAATCATAGGAAGTAGTAGAGTTGATACGCAGGTTGTTGATGATTTCATAGTCCACATCCACAAAGCCCCTGAAGTTAACCGTATTGTTATCATCTATATTATTTTCATAACCATCGAGCTGCGGGTTACCAACAAACTTGGATGGACCAGGCAGCAGGGAAGTAGTAAAGGAATTACCGGCGCCATTATCGGTGAGCCCACCGCCGTTACCACGCTGCTTTTGTCCCAGCGCACTGAATAACTGTGCGCCTATACGCAACTTTTTACTGGGCTGCATATTCAGCTGCATGTTCAGACTGTACTTATTAAACCCGGTATTCTTTAACACACCCTGGTTCATCTGGTACGCGAAGTTGGCCTTATAGTTCATTTTGATATTACCGCCACTGATCTGCACGTTGTTATTGGTGTTCATCGTGGTCTGGTAAAATAAACCCTGCCAGTCGGTAGAATTATTATAGAAAGAATTTAAGCTGTCGGTAAGAAACTGCGTTTCCGGTTTGGCTAAAATGTCGCGCACATCCTGCTCATCACGGGCATTCATAAAGATGGAATTGATGCGATAGCGGCGCTCTGCATTACCGCCAATGGTAGGGCGCAGTTTGGGCGGAAAGTTTACAAATATGCTGCTGTTAACATCAATGATCGGTGTTGGTGAATTCCCTCTTTTGGTGGTTACCACAATTACACCGTTAGCGCCTCTTGAACCATACAATGCAGTAGCCTGCGCATCTTTCATCACTTCAATGGACTGCACATCTTCGGGTGGAATCAGCGCCAGTGGTCCGGTAGCAGCACCGGGCTGTAACATAGACTGGGAAATACCACCATCAAAATCCACAGGTACGTTGTCGATTACCAGCAGCGGGTTGTTGCTGGCCAGGTAGGCCTGGTCGCCACTACCGCTTACATTCAGCTGGGATACCCCTCTAACGGACATGGTACCACGAAAACCCGGGGCACCGGAGTTATTCTGGATATTCAACCCTGCTACTTTACCCTGCAGCAGCTCCTGGATATTGGATACCGGTACATCCTGCAGATCCTTACCGGAAATAACGGCTACTGAACCCGATACCGTTTCCTTGGTACGTTTCTGGTATCCCACCACCACCGCTTCTTTCAGCGATTTGTTTTCAGGTGTAAGGGTTACATTGAGTACCGTTGCCTTCCCGATTTTAAGGGTTTCAAAGCGATAACCGATATAACGGAACTGGATGGTTTTATCCGGTTCTACCTTGATGATAAACTGGCCGGTGGGATCAGTCACCCCAAGGCCCTTGTTATTTTTTATGTCGATGATAGTTACACCGGGGATACCGTCTTTCGACGCGGCATCCGTGACCCTACCCTTTATGGTAACTGCCTGTTGGGCATATACCGTATAGCTGGCTCCTGTCATCAACAGGAAAAAACTCACCAGCAATATTAAGTACCGTTTATTCATGGCACAGCATTTTTAATGTTTTCAGAATACAGTTACCTGGTTAGTCGTTGGTGAATTTGGGATTCACCCTGAACCGGATGATAATGTCCCAGCTGCCGGGTTCAAAAAGGGCAAACTGCAAACCCACTGCCGCCTGGGTTCGTGTGCCATAAGAAACCCTTTCATAGATAAATCCAATACTGGCTTTCTCATTGATTCCCACATCCGCCAGCACCGGGAAAGGACTGGGAACATCCCAGGTAACCACCGTACTGTCCTGTGTCATTTTACGGTTAAACCCAAACGGTACGATCTGCTCAATGGTGTTGCTCCTGTAAACAAGACTGTCCCATTTTGTGATATTGAATGATGACAGCCTGATAGGCAACGAGTCCTTATCAAAGAATTTAATGGATACGGTATTTTTTGCAGTACCTGTTTTCACGAAAAAAACATCTACATTTTCCGCCGGAATATTGTTATTCAGCTGATCTTTTACATCTATCAGCGTTGGGTGGGTAAGACCTCCCTTATCCAGCGGTTTCCGCAAACCGGTGATATCATCAAACTCATAAGGCTCATAAGGGCGTGGACGTCGCAGCTGCAGTTTTCTTTTCTGGAAAGTTTTTTGTCCGCCGTTGTTCTTCACAAAAATGTCGAAGGTGTATACGCCCGGTTTTACCCGGGAAGTATCGGTGGCCCAGAAAACCAGGTCACCCGAATTGGGGCGGATATCGAGCAGCGGCCGTTTTACCTGTGTGCGTTTGGCATTTATTTCATCCACACTTTTTTCTGTACCGCTGTAATATTGTTTCCATTGCCAGGTAGTCACTTCTTCCTGTAATGCCGGCACCGGCTGTCCGTCCGGCCCCGCAATATGCTGCAACTCGAAAGTGAGCGGCTGCGTGGAATAGTCGGGGTTAAACTTGCCATAGAACACGTTCGTACGGCCAAAATTAGCCGTGTAGGTATCGCCATCGAAGTTGGCGTTATTACTGAAATGTTCTTTTTCTTTCGGTAACATGTTTTTATAACAACCCGTTACCATCGTTGTCAGCACGCCTATAATTGCATATGTATATACTTGCCTGTTCATGGCTGATTAATTTATTTTTGTAAGAATGATACGGTGCAGGTTCAGGTTTGCTTTCTTGATCATCACTTTCATCAGCTGCTTTCCTGCCGGAAGCGTTGCTGTACCGATGGCCCCCTGCCAGCTTTGCCAGCCGCCCGTTCCCTGTATCGGAATTTCATCGGATACCGGTACATCGTTGATGGCGAGATAAATAATGCCGCCACCGTTGCCGGCAATTCTCAGTTCAACTTTATATTTCCCGGCTTCTTTAATATTCACGGTATATCTTACCCAGTCGCCATCGCTGGTCCAGCCAATATTATAACCTCCCCCAGGGCTTACCTGGTTATCCCCTTCCGAACAGTTTTCTGTACCGGGTGCATCCTGACGATAGGCATGGTTACCATTGGGATTACCATAATGGAAAGCCACTTCTTTAGGTCCTTCGTCATAGTCGGCAGCGTTTATAATTCCGGGAACCTCCAACGGGAAGCCCAGGTACGGGCCCTGTATAGGTTCCAATGATTTGGGATACGCTTTTCCCACAAAAGATGTAAACCCAAATACATGCCTGGACTCCAGGATATGCATCAGCCCATTTTTTGTTTTGATATCCACATTCTGGGTCAGCGCGGTAGACCAGTCTTTGATAAACCTGGAATCATTCCGGTCGCTGAACTGTACCACTTCGGTACCACCGCCTACTGCGCCGGAAGCATTGGTGCGGCTCATCTTTCCGTTCATTTCATGCTGGTAAAGCGATACCAGGTCAGCGCCATCTGCATAACGCAGGGAGTCGGCGTCCACAATACCGGGAATAATATAGCGGCGCAAAAGACTATCCCACACCTCCAATGGAATACTGTCCATTGTCCAGTTACCCTTATCACCCAAACGTTCGCGCGCAAAATTCACATTACGCATTGCGGTTTCAATACTGTTGTCCTGTGGTATGAAAAAGGTGACCTTATCGTTCTTTAATATTTCTGTGAGATGTACTTTATCAATGATCCTCAGCAGCGTATCATACAAAGCCCCCTGCTGATGCAGGAAATCATAGGTACTAACCGCCACCTCTGATACAGGCTTCGCATGGCGATAATCCTCCATCCCTTTGTTGCAGGCAAATCCTACGGTGATTGCCAGCAGTATTAAAATTTTTTTCATGGCAGTGATTTATTATTTCCAGAAACTGTTTTGAATCAGGGATGGATTGGTGGACAATGCTTCCTGCGATAATGGCCAGTAAGCAACGCCTTTGTCTACATCCGCCTGTGTGAGTTTGGTGAATTGAGGTATGCGTTTAAAGTGCACCAGGTCGTACCAATACCAGCCTTCTCCCATCAACTCCCTCCGGCGCTCCAGTAAAATGGCGTCGAGCAGTGCTTCCCCGGTTACGGCAACATTAATATTCTTCAGGGCCCTGCTGTTGCGGATACGGTTCAGATCTTTCTGCGCCTCATCGGTCATACCCAAACGGGCTTTCGCCTCAGCGCGCAGCAGGAACAATTCTTCATAACGGAATACAATGATGCAGGAAGTATACATCTTCAACACCGGGTTCGTCACGCTGCTGTTGATCTGTTTCATCTTAAAGAAAATAGGATAGGTATCTTCCAGCTTGGTAAAGAAATAAGCGGGACGTTGTTCATGCGGTTCTCCATAGATCTTTAACACACTGTCCCTGGGCACATAAATATCAGATTCCCGCTTGGGTATATAGGGATCCCGCAGGGTCCAGTCTTCGAGCTGACCGGTAGAAGACATTTCCGCATGGTCAAAGTTCATATCTACCTGGAAAATATTACAGCGGAAACGACCGCGGAAAGCGCCATCCAACCGGGTAAGGTCATTTACCGATACCAGATCATAGTTGGTATTGGAAGCATTGTTAATCACAATATCTGCATACTCCAGTGCCTTGGCGTATTCTCCTTTCCACGTGTAAATATGCGCCAGCAACGTATAGGCCATCCCTTTAGCAATGGTGATGGATACGTGATGGGATTCTCCCTGACCACGATAATCACCCTGTTGTTCCGGCGATTTACCATCATATCTCCATGGTAAACCATCTATACACCTTTTGGCTTCTGCAGCTGCATAATCCAGCACCTTCTGCCAGTTTTCACGCGCAATGGTTTTGGTGGTTCCATCAGCGGCAGTAGTCACCAGTGGCACATCTCCCCAGATCCTAACAATATAGTAATAGAGAAAAGCACGGATATAAATCGCCTGCGAAATATCGAGCTTCAGGTCATTTTGTGAGTAACGATAGTCAGATACTGTTACCTGCGGTAACTTAGCTATCGTGAGATTACATTGCGCAATAGCTGCATAAAATCTGCGCCAGTCGCGCCATTGCGACATAGTGGAATAGCTGGCGTTCAAATTACTTTCCACTACCGCTTTGAGGTCTTCCCTTTTGGTGGACTGGAAATCGCCACCCCGCAGATCCCCATACACCCAATGCGCATTTTCATTGCACATCGCTGCGCGCATTAGCGCATAGCAGGCCGATAATCCCGCACGGGCGTCGTTTTTTGTTTGCCACATGTTCTCTTCTGTTAAGGCACGACGGGCAGGAACGTCCAGCATTTTTTTACAGGAGGGTGTACCTACCACCAGGAGTAACAGCATCCCGGCAACAGCTATATTCTTCATGATCTTGTTTTTTAACATCAGAATTGAAAGTTAAAGCCCAGGGTAAATGTGCGTGGAGCAGCCCAGTTATAATATCCTTCATCATAGCCGAAATAGCTCACGGCTTCAGGATCGCCACCCTTGTATTTAGTCCAGGTAAGCAGGTTATTACCGGTGGCATAAATACGCAGCTGATCTACTCCCGATCTTTTCATCCATTGGGAATGCAGGTTGTAAGCCACCGTTAGGGCGCGGAGCTTTACGAAAGATCCATCTTCCAGGAATAAAGTCTGGTTAGGCTGATAGGCATATACCGCGCTCCAGGGATTATATTGGGGAATTTTGCTGTAGTCGCCTTCTACTTTTGACCACCAGCTGATTTCTTTTATTGCCTTGGGATCATCAATACCTTCCCTGTTAGCAAAGTCAAAACGATCAGCTAATGCCTGGTTGATGACTTTACGGCCAAACGAATAATTCAACAACACGTTCACTTCCCATTCTTTATAATGAAAAGTATTACTGAAGCCCCCCTGTAAAGCAGCTACCATTCTGCCTTTCATTACGCGGTCTTTGTCATTGATATCGTAATTATTGTCCAGGTCTTTCCATTTCGGGTCTCCTTTGTGCAGCGTCAGCCCCTTGTAGGTCATTTTTTTACCGGTAGCGGGGTTAACAGGTATTTCGGCATCGGAGTTATAAATACCATCGTTGATCAGCAGCCAGTAACGATCTACGGGTTTGCCCACCAGGAAGCGGCGGTTGCTGATCACCAGGTCGGTCAAACCATCCGGTAAGGCGGTGAGTTTATTCTGGTTGGTATAAACGTTGATGCCTGTTGTCCACTGAAAATCCTTTCCTCTCACCACATCTGCATCTATCGATAATTCGTAGCCATAGTTGCGGATATTCATTCCATTTTTCACGATACCGTTATACCCTTCTTCCTCGAGAGTAGGAATTTTAAGAACCAGGTTCTTGTCTGTTTTGGAATACACATCCAGGGATGCGCGCAGACGATCGTGGAATAAACCGATATCCAGCCCTGCGTTCAGCTGTTCAACTACTGGCCAGGAAGTACCAGGTACAATGTACCCGGTAGTATAGGCGGCGTTTATAGCAGGGAAAGCGTTATAGGTAGACATGTTCGGCACACCATTCCATCCGGCATCCACATTGTACACCGGTCCGCCCTTATACAGTTCATCCATCAGCAAACGGCCAACACGGCCCCAGCTGGCCCTGAGATTCAGGTTGCTCAGCCAGGATGATTCACGCAGGAAATCTTCATTCGTAATTTTCCACGAAGCAGATAAGGTAGGCGATACCAGCCAACGGTTGCTGGCATCCAGGTAAGAGGTACCATCTCTTCTCACATACAGTGATACAAAATATTTGTTGTCATAATTGTAGCCAACATTCGTATAGAAAGACGCCAGCCGTGACTGTGTGAAATCCTTTGTATTAAACATCAACCGGAAATTGCCGAAGCGACCCTGGTGATTCTCATCGTTTCCGGGCTGATATATTTTTACATAATCGCTGGAACCCTTATAGGCACGGCCATAATCATAGCGCCATTTATCCCACTGCCCATACTGGCCGAGGATCACTTCCAGGTGGTGTTTACCGGAAAAAGTATTTTCATACCGCAATGAATTATCCAGCACCAGCCGCTTATTCAACCCATCGAAATTGGACACGTAACTATTGCCTTCACCTAAGGCAGTAGGTACAAAGAAGTCGCGGAAATTTTGTCCGTAGTCAATCGCGAAACGGGTATTCCAGGTGAAGTGCGACAGGAAGCTGTACTTCACATTGGCGATAATGCGGGCCGAGTTATTTTTGTTACGGTTAATGGTATTTTCCAGGTCGGTATAATATTGCTGGAGATAAGCTTTATTGGGCGACAACGGCGCATCGTAGTTAAACAGGTAGTCCTCATCACCTGCCCGGTCGCGGATAAATTCATTCCGCTTGCGGTTGAGGTTAGCAATGGCTACATCGGTGGTAAATACCAGGTTCTTTATTGGTTGGATATTGATACCAAAATTCACGTCGTAGCGTTTGATCCCGGTTTTATCGTATACGCCCTGCTGGGAAGATTGCCCCACGCTAAAACGGAAATTGGCATATGGCGTACCACCGCTTACTGATGCCTGTATACCGTCTGTAAATCCGTTTCTCATATACAGATCATCCCAGTTAGCCGGTCCAAAATAGCGGGACTGGGAAGAATCTGCGAGGTAACGCGGGAAATTGCGCCATTGCGTTTCATCGGCGTATTGCTGATAAAAAGGCATGCGGAAATCGCTTTCGTATTTTCCGTTCACTACATCCACCGAAGGGCGCAACGACAAACCTGCATACGCGTTCACAGATACCTTCATTTGCCCAACGCGTGGCGCTTTGGTAACAATATTAATTACGCCGTTTGCCGCATTCGGACCGTATTTGGCGCTGGCGGCAAAATCTTTCAGCACTTCTATGCTTTCAATATCATTGACATCCAGGAATGATAAGAGGTTGGTTTCAGTGCCCATGCGGTTGAAATCAAAGCGCTGTATATCATAGGCGAAGGCATGATCCATTATCAGCGGTACTCCATCCACTACATAGGTGGGTTGCGCATAAAAGATATCCCGGTTGCTCAGTAACAGGGAGGAAGTACCCCTGATAAAAACGCTGTTACGTTTTCCCGGCTCGGCTGATGGCGTTCGTATATCCACTCCCGTTACCCTGCCTATCAGCATCTGGTCTACGCTGGTATAAGGTAATTTTTTTACTTCAGACATGTCTGCGGTAGAAACAGCACCCCTGCTGGTTCTGAGAAAAAGTTCATTGTTGGGAAAATATCCCAGTGTGTCGCGCCGGGTCGACGTAACCCTTGAAAAAGCCAGTGAGTCGGCGTTTACACTGCTGGTATCTTTACTTCTGAACAATGTGCTCTGCGCCATTGTATCCACAGATACAAAGCACATAGCAGCAAAAAAGTAAATACCACGGTGCAGGAAAAAGTAAATGTGTTTCATACATGCAATATTTAGGAATGAGAATCCCGTGGCGTAAAGAAGCTTTACACCGGCAATCGGTTTCTGGGACATTAACAGGCATAGCGATCCCTGTTCCCTTCCGGGAAAATGTCAAATACAATTAATACTTAGCATACGCCATGGACGCGGCAGGACAAAGCCGCTGGGTAACACCCATCACGTCATCGTGTCGGTAAACTGCGAAAACATAACGTACCGGAGATGTTGTTTAGGGGCAGCGCGCTTCCCTAACAGGTTGCAATGAACGATGAGTCATGGAAATTGATTAATTAACGTGAAATTTTTAATTCGATCAGTACTTCTGGTTTTCAATCTTGCTAATACCAACACACAGCGGGGAAACACATAAAACACAGGGTCACACTGCCTATCAGTACTATCAATGCTCTTTAAATTCTGGTTGTTTATTTAACGCTACATACCAAATGTAATTAGCTAAATGGATTTTTCATAGCTTTTTGCGATTTATTTTTAAAATTTAATCGCGGGACAACATTAATACGCCCTGTCGGTGGTATAGCGCACCAGCTCTTCCAGGGCCGCGCGGGTAGGAGAAGGAGGAAAGGTATACAATAGCTGGAACGCCTCGTCACGGTAAGCCATCATCTTTTCTGCAGCGTATTGTAAACCACCGGAGCGGTTCACTTCTTCCACCACAAAATTCACTTTGTCTTTATCCGTATGCTGATGCTTTACAATATGAAGGATCTTTTTTCTCAACAATGGATCGGCATGTTGAACGGTATAAATAAGCGGCAGGGTTACCTTCTTCTCTTTAATATCATTCCCTGTGGGTTTGCCTACATCCGCTTTACCATAGTCAAACAAATCATCCTTCAACTGGAATGCCATGCCTACCTTTTGTCCGAAATGGTGAAGTACCTCTACAATGTCCGGATCGGTAGTTGTGGAAGAAGCGCCGGCAGCACATGCAGCCGCGAGGAAAGAAGCGGTTTTGGCATTGATGAGATCAAAATATTCTGATTCTTCAAAACTGAGTTTATTCGCCTTGGTCATCTGTAACAACTCCCCTTCTATCATTTGTTGTATAGCTGCAGCGTAAATTTTCAGCAGCCCGGGATCATTATTATCCAGGGCCAGCAATACCCCTTTGGTAAACAATTGGTCACCCACCATCACGGATACACGATTTTTCCATAGGGCATTCACCGAAAAAGCGCCGCGACGTTTCATGGCATCATCCACCATATCATCATGTACCAGGGAGGCTGTATGCAGCAGCTCTACCAGTAAAGCCGCCCGGTAACTGCCATCATTAATGGCGCCGCATAAACGCGCACAGAGCAACACGAACATAGGCCGCATCTGTTTGCCCTTGTGGGCAGCAATGTCGGTCATGATCCTGTTCAGCAACGGTACATCGCTTTGCATCGCATTATTAAATATCTCCTCGAACCGCTGTAATTCGCTTCCTATCGTTTCCCTGGCTAACTGCATTGTAATTGATCGCTATGAACGGGGCCGAAATTACTACATCTCCGCGAAAATCCATTGAGATGCGGGTTATTTCCGCTCCAGGAAATAGTCAATACCTATTCTTCCCCCACCATACACCAGCAGGGTAAACAACATAACAATATAATAAAGGGGAATTTCAAAACCATTGTCGCCCGCCTCAAAACCATTGCTCCAGTGAACGGTTATAATGGCGACAAGCATGCTGAAAATAAGAGGAAGGGAAATATAACGTACAAACAATCCCAGGGTTAACAATATAACACCGGCGGCCTCGGTAATCCCAACCAGGTAGGCACTGATATAAGGCAAGGGTATATGCAGCTGTGCAAACCAGTCACCGATACCATGAATATCGCTCCACTTCATTTTTGCCGGCAGGTAAAAACCATAAGCCAGTACCAGCCGCATGAAGAGCAGCGGCAAATCTTTTAACGCCGATAAACGGCGTGCCATTGCAGCGTATGTGCGCATATGTTACGATTGAAATCCCAGCACAAAATGTTGCTGTTGCATGTGTTTCAGAAAATCCAGCGTATCCTGTTCCAGTGTGTCCGTTTCCGTTATATTCAGCTGTGGTGCATAATCCAGTATGTCCCTTACCGTAATGCCCAGCACCAGCTGTTCCGTTAAAAAAGCCAGCCAGGGCGACAAATCCGTAAATTCCACGTTCCCTGTTTCAGGATGCCGGTATAGCAATACAAAATAAACACCCTTGTTACGCAACAGCTCCTTCGGCTTTGCCAGCAGGTGAACGGGATAGCTAAACGACAACAACAGGTGCTCCGGATTCAATACCAGCGGGGCATCCAGCCAGTCGCCCGTAAGCGTATAGGCGTCGGCGGTAATGTCTTCCATGTTATATACCTCCATTTCGGCCCACTCAAATGCCAGGAGATCATTCAGGTAAGGCAGTTGGTATTCATCTTCCCAATTATGCTCCACTGCGTAAGTGTAAAACTCCAGGGGCAGCTTCCACACCTGGTAAGACTGGCAGGCGTGATGGGAAAAGAAATCCTTTACCATCTTACTCCATTTGCGTGCAGGAATGTTTTTAAAGGCAATCGGGAATGCGCCTTCCATGGTATCGTTGATCATGTTAAATACCAGGCGGCGGTAATGTTTCAGGCGGTCCGGCGCTACGCCGGGCAACGTTACTTTTTCACCGGTTCTGCAATAGGCGGAAAAAGTTTGCTGTATATGATAAGTGTCAGGCAACAAGTTCATCTTTCAATTTCCATTGTTTGTGACAAATGCTTTTCAGTCTTGATAACTCTCCCTGCAGCTCGGCCATTTCCGGTATATTAAAATCTCTTTCCAATAATACCGGCACGGGTTGCAGGTGTTGCAGCGTCCATTCAAAAAGGTCGTATACGGGGTCAATAATGGGTTCCCCATGTGTATCGATGATCAGGTCTGGCGCTACCTGTTCATGACCCGCCATATGTATATAGGCTACTTTGTCCAGCGGCAACTGTTGTATAAATGCTTTGGCATCGTACTGATGATTGAAAGCATTGACATAAATATTATTCACATCCAGCAGTAGCTGGCAGCCGGATTGTTTTACTACTTCGTTTATAAAATCCACTTCACTCATTTCCGCTGCCACGGGCGTATAATAGGAAACTATTTCCATCACCAGCGGACGTTGCAGGTAGTCCTGCACCTGTTGTATGCGTGTGCTGATATGCTTTACCGCATCCATACGGAAAGGGATCGGCAACAGGTCATACATATGTGCATTATCACATTTGGAATAGCTCAGGTGCTCTGAATACAGTTGTACTTTATATTCGTTGAGGAAAGTTTTGATGTATTGTAAAAACTCCCTGTTCAGCTCTTCGGGGCTGCCTATAGATAAGGAAAGACCATGACACAGGACCGGGTATTTTTCCACTACCTGGTGTAATACCTTCTTCCAATACCCGCCTATGTTCATCCAGTTTTCAGGCGCAAACTCAATAAAGTCCGGTCTGATATGTTCGCCGCTGATCATTTCCCCGGCAAACTCCCTGCGAAAACCTACACCTACCATGATCGTACTGTTTAACGGATGTAAAAGTAAACAGTGAAAGGCCGGCTATTACGTACCACGCCGGCCTTTCAGCTATCTGAAAAATTATTGTCCGGATTTGGTGCTGTCTGCCTTTGGCTTACCACCTTTCTTGCCACCTTTCTTGTTACCGCATTTGCCTTCACCACATTTACCCTGACCACATTTTCCTTCTTTTGCTTTACCTGCAGAAGCGCTGTCTTTCTTAGCGCCACAAGCCAGTTCAATGCTGTTGGCTGCATTTCCGGAAGTACCGGTTAAAGCATTTCTTACTGCCGCACCGGAACCAAGGTTAGTATAGCTAACTGGTTTTGCAGTTACCTGCAGGGTTGCCAAACCCAGGATAGCGCTGGCAACGAGAGATCCTGAAAACAAAACTTTCTTGCTGATTGAATTGTTGTTTTTCATGTTTTTAACATTTAAAAGAGGATGTGAAAAATTATGTGTTTGATAGATAGACGTGGTGATTCAAAGATCCTTACAGGTGTTTCAATTATTTTTTTATTCTTTCTGCAATCATGGCTTCCCATTGCAATTTCACTGATTCATCGGGGGTAATTTCCGTTTGTGGTGTCCGGTCGCCCAGGTACTTGTCAATAGCCCGGCTTTGCATTACGTAACGGCGACAAAAAATACAGAACAATAAATGCAGCCTTAAGCCCATACGTTGACCGAACGATAACGGTTGGTGTTGCAGCTGCTTCTCCGCCAGCATGGTAGCATCTTTGCAACATGGCATCCATGTATGTTTGTGTGTTCCCATCATCAATTACTGAACCAGTTTTTTTCCAGGCAGGCCCTTAACTGTAATTTGGCCCGGTGAATAATTACCCAGTAATTAGACGAAGAGATAGATAAATCCTTACAAATGTCGGCAGATTCTTTTTCCTCCAGGTATTTCAGGTCAAATACCCTTTTGCCTATACTGGTTAATTTATTCATACAGCCGCGCAAAATGGTAAAAAAATCAACCTGGTCCTGTTGACTGCTGATCCCCGATACCCAGGCTTTTGGGGCCGTTTCTCTACGCCAGTGTCCTTTTTCGTTGAAAAAGAAGTGATGGGGATCGCTATCGCCTGCTTTATCTTCTTCTATACTAATGGTAACAGGAACTTTGCTGGATTTACGGAAGTGATCGATGATCTTGTTTTTCAGAATGGCCATCAGCCAGGTCTTTTCGCTGCTCTCCCCACGGAACTGCTCCTGCGCTTGCAGCGCGCTCAGGAAAGCTTCCTGTACAAGGTCCTGTGCCAGCCCGTTATCTCCCACTTTCGCCACGGCAAATTTAAATAAATCATCTGCATATAATTTTACCCATCGGGTTGGATTAGCCGTCGTCATAGATGCTTGTACTGTTGTAGGAGGTTTTTCTATCTGCATAAGCCTGTTTTGCATATATCGCTGTAGAAAGCTTACGGAAAAGTAATTGTTTTAGTTTTCTCTCCACCCCAAAAAAATGTTAAAGCGGACAACCGGCTGTTAAGGATGGCTAAATGGTGATGTTGATTAGCCCAGTATTCAGCATTTTATACTATTTTTGGCCTGTACCCAATGAAATATGAAATAACTCGGCCCATGAAAAATGAAATGTCGCCTGTAACATCCGTTTACTTTGTAACATTATTGAAGGCATATTTACGTGGTACCAAAACCAGACAGGAAGTGATAGAGGAGTTACGTGGCGTAACCCCGATGCAGCACAAAGATGAAGATGCTACTGAAGTAAGCAGGCTGCTGTTTCAGAGTGCCAGTGAAATCAATGAAAACTATTACCAGGATATTGTTACCGCCATTTCTCATGCTAATGATACCGCTCCCAGCCGGGAAGGGGTAATTCATCAGCTGGAAGCACTGCTCACCGGGTTTATTACCACCGCGCAGCTGTATGAATGGGCTACCTGGCATAATGAACCGGATACAGATGAAGGAGCCGGCTTCTTCGACGATATCGCGGTCGACTATTTCTGTACCCAGCTACTCCCTTCCTCCTTCGATGAACTGACCCTCACCCAGTACAAACAGGCACTCAAAATATTCCGGTCCGGCCAGCATAACAGCCTGAAAGATAAGGTAGCGCTGGTACTGCTATCGGAGAAAGAAAGACAACGTTTCCTGTTCTATCTCAGCGATTATATCCAGGGCCATACCTCTCCCGAACAGCTGGACGTATACCTGCTACATAAGTTTGGTATGGACCATCATTCATTCCCTTATATGTCATCTCTCTCCGCTATTATGCACGAACCCGGCAAACTACCGGCATTGCTGCATCTTGCCGCGATGGATGGGGAATAAGCCTCCTCAGCTCACCATCAGACTGCATCCTCTCAACGCAGAATTGTCTAACCGGCCCAACACCTCGAAACGGCCGTCATCCTGCATTTTGCCGATATCCTCTGTGGCAATAAAGGCGCAGGAATAAATATTGGCCAGGTCAATCACATTCATCACACCCGCACCTTTACCGGCAGTAACCTGGAAAGGATCATTTTCATCCCGCAGTAATACCTTCATCCAGGGCGGTGTTTCAAACAACCCGTTACCTTTGGAGTAGGCCTGGGATAAAAGCTCCGTCATCCCATATTCAGCATGGATCACAGCAGTTCCGAGCTTTTCCTTCAGGAACTGATGTATTTCCTGCCGGGTCCATTCTTCCCTGCGGCCCTTCATACCGCCCGTTTCCATTACAATGGTATTCTCCAGGTGCAGGGTATGCTGCTCTGCAAAATCCAGCAAACCAAAGGTGACGCCTATCAGCAGTACCTTTTGCCCCCTCGCTTCCAGGGCCCGCAACTGTGCCGACAACTTATCATGTTCATACAGGTAAAAGCCGCTTTCCTGATGGTCGCTGCGCTCCACCATCTCCTGCACCATACGTACCAGCGACGAATGCTGTCGCTCCAGGTAAGATGGCAGCAGTCCCAGGATCACATAATCGCTTACCGGCCCGTAAAACTGCTCAAAGGCAGTCATAAAGCTCCGGGTATAAATAGCGGAATGCTTTACCAGGTGACGGCTGTTCACCGTTTGGGTGGTACCACTGCTCTCAAACACCAGTTCCGGCTCAAAATGGCCGCATACCACCGTATGGGATTTAAAAAATTGTATAGGCAGATAAGGAATCTCCAAAATATTTTTCACTGACGCCGGTCGTATGCGCAAGGCATCCGTATAGGCCCGGTAAAGCTCATTTTCCTGGTACTGATATCTGAAAAGCTCCAGCGCAGCGGCTTCCAGCTCACTTTCCTGCAATGAAAAAATATATTCCGGTGATACGGCGGTCATGTAAATGGGTCTTTAAAATCAGACAAAGTTAGGGAGAAGAATAAATCTAGCCACAGGAAGTAACAATTGTCACTAAAAAACGTTTTCTAAGAAGTTGGATTGAGATAACCGAATATTTGTATATTTCCTAAATTAATGTAGGTTTGTTTTATGAAGAAAATTCTGTTTTTGTCCCTGCTGGTCGGCTTATTCTACGCTTGTAAAAAGGATAAGATAGGCACCAAACCCACTTTGTCTTTTAAAAGCTACTCATTGGATAGTGTAACGGTAAATACCGACCAGATGCTGGTAACGATCAACGTGGAAGACGGGGATGGAGACATTGAAGACACTTTAAGCATTGCCCCTATTATCGACAGCCACGGGCCGGATACCGCCTTTCTATATAAAAAAATGCCCAGTATAGGCGCCAACAAAGGCAACAGGGTGAAGGCAGAAGTACAGATCTTACTGGAAAATTCAGACATCAAATTCGGTAGCTATCCACCAATTCCTAAGGATAGCATTCACTTCGAAATATTCATCAGGGACAATGCGGGCAATATAAGCGACACCATTTTTACGCCTAAAATCCCTTATAAGGTTAGTTAATAGAAGCCAAAAAACATTACATTTACAATGTATGAAGGATTCCTTTAGTAAAAGGAATCCTTTTATTTTTGGCTTTATCTTTCATTTCTAGCATATGGATAAATCAGCAGAATTACAGGCAAAAATGGCCGAGGCGATGTTGGGTGGTGGCGAAGCACGCATTGCTTCCCAGCATAAAAAAGGTAAACTCACGGCCCGCGAAAGGTTGCAGCTATTGATGGATGAAGGCTCCTTCGAAGAATTGGATATGCTGGTTACCAACCGTAACCGCGGACTTACCGCCGACCAGGAACAATTTCTCGGCGACGGCGTAGTAACCGGCTATGGCACCATTAACGGCAGGCTCACCTATGTATTTTCACAGGATTTCACCGTATATGGCGGCAGCCTGTCTGAACCCCATGCCCGTAAAATCTGCAAGATCATGGACCTGGCTATGGAAAACGGCGCCCCGGTTATCGGGTTAAACGACAGCGGCGGTGCAAGGATACAGGAAGGCGTGGTAAGCCTGGGTGGTTACGCCGATATCTTCTACCGTAATACCCGTGCCTCCGGCGTTATCCCGCAGATCTCCGCCATCATGGGGCCCTGCGCCGGCGGAGCCGTATATTCTCCCGCTATCACCGACTTTATCCTCATGGTCGAGCAAACATCCTATATGTTTGTTACCGGTCCAAACGTCGTTAAAACAGTGACCCATGAAGAAGTTACCTCTGAAGAACTGGGCGGCGCTCAAACACATGCGTCCAAAAGCGGGGTAACTCATTTCGCCTGCAGCAACGAAATAGAATGTATCCAGTATATCAAACAGCTGTTGAGTTATGTACCGCAAAACTGCGAGGAAACCGCCCCCGTATACGCTTACGAGCCCGGCAACGAAACCAGGGAAGCCCTCAACACCCTGATACCGGCACATCCCAACCAGCCTTACGATATGAAGGAAGCCATCGCCCAGATCACGGATACCGGCAGCTTCTTTGAAGTACATAAAAATTTTGCCGAAAACATGATTGTGGGCTTTGCCCGCATTGCAGGCAGAAGTATAGGTATAGTAGCCAATCAGCCGGCACACCTTGCTGGCGTACTCGATATCCACGCTTCTGTAAAAGGAGCCCGCTTCACCCGCTTCTGCGATGCGTTTAACATCCCACTGCTGGTACTGGTAGATGTTCCCGGATTCCTGCCGGGCACCGACCAGGAATGGAATGCCATCATCACCAACGGCGCCAAACTGTTGTATGCACTCAGCGAAGCAACGGTTCCCAAACTGACCGTGACTACACGAAAAGCTTATGGCGGCGCTTACTGCGTGATGAACTCCAAACATATCGGCGCCGACCTCAACTTTGCTTACCCACAGGCAGAAATTGCTGTAATGGGCGCAAAAGGTGCAGTGGAAATCATCTTCAAAAAAGAAATTGATGCCGCCCCCAATCCGGAAGTACGCATGAATGAACTGGTAGCCGACTACCAGGAAAGATTCGCCAATCCTTACCTGGCAGCAGAAAAAGGATATATCGATGAAGTTATTCAGCCGGACCAGACACGCATTAAACTGATCAAAGCTTTCAAAATGCTCGAAAATAAAGTGGTAAATATGCCGAGAAAAAAACACGGCAATATACCTTTGTAGTTGTCAGCTATTAGCTTTTAGTCAATGCAGCCGGGATGATGTTTTTGTTGATCTCCGCTGCATTGACTAAAAACTAAAAGCTAATAGCCAACAGCTAAATAGCTTTCCATGTTCAGAAGCATTTTTAATTTTATACTCTTCACTTCGGTCTATATTTCGTTGTGCGCCCTGTTGATGATCTGGCAAACTAATCAACTGTTGGATCTTCACTACGATAAAAATACTTTTTACCTCTTTGTTTTCTTTTCCACTATCTGCAGTTACAACTTTCACTGGTACCTCACACCCGCCACCTATTCTTCTTCTGAAAGAATAAGCTGGGGAGACAGACACCGCATTCTCATGCTCCTGCTCTGCGGTATTGGCATCATCGGCTCGCTGTGGTTCTTCTGGCAACTGCGCGAACACTGGCTGGTACTCTCCGGCAGCGCGGTGCTTACCTTTCTGTATTCTGCCCCTAAAGTACCCCACCCCGCCTTCCGCTGGCTCAGCAAAGTAGCCATCGGCAAAACATTATTCCTCACCTTTGTATGGACCTATGTAACCACGCTGCTTCCCGCACTGGTAGCCGGAACATATGAAACAGCGCCACTGGTGTTCCTTACCTTACACCGTTTCTGCCTGATTTACGCCATCTGCATTTTATTTGACTACCGCGACCTGGAATCAGATAAGAAAGAAGGTATCAGGAGCCTGATTACCATGCTGGATATAAAAAATCTTAACCGGCTCTATTATTTTACCTTGCTGATAGCCGCTGTGAGCGCAGGACTAATGGGCCCTTTCACCAACCTCTCCGCCATCATCTCCCTGATGATACCCGTAGTGGCCACCGCATTGCTCACACATAAGGCGCATCATACGGACGCCGACTATTTGTTTTATTTTGTATTGGATGGGTTCATGGCCTTGTCTGCTGTCATTTACATGATTATATTGTTTTTATCTTGCCTGGGATTGTCTTGCCCAGGATTAGACTGATTTTGATGATTTTTTATTTTTTGATTTAAGAGGATAGACAATTTTTTACTTATATCTGTCGGAAATTTTTTAATCTTTCCAGTCAAAAAAATAAAAAATCAACAAAATCATCAAAATCAGTCTAATCCTGAGCAAGACAAAATTCGCCTATCTTTGTCCGATCAAAATTTCCATAAGATATGTCCAAAAAGCACAAATCAATATTCAACAAGGAATCACTGACATTCCTGGAAAATTACCTGAATAATCCATCTCCGACTGGTTTTGAGAAAGAAGGACAAAAGCTCTGGCTGAAATACCTGGCTCCTTATATTGATGAACATTTTGTTGATCCATACGGTTCTGCTGTAGGTGTCATCAATCCTAAAGCGGAATTCAGAGTGGTTATTGAAGCACACGCCGACGAGATTTCCTGGTTTGTAAACTATATTTCACCGGAAGGACTGATCTATGTAATCCGCAACGGAGGCTCCGATCAACAGATCGCTCCTTCCAAACGGGTAAATATCCATACCGAAAAAGGTACGGTAAAAGCCGTCTTCGGCTGGCCGGCCATACATACCCGTATCCGCAGCGGCGACGGCAAAGAACCACAACCTAAAGTGGAAAACATCTTCCTCGACTGTGGCGCGCGTTCCCGTAAAGAAGTGGAAGACCTGGGCATACATGTAGGCTGTGTATGCACCTTTGAAGATGGTTTTGAGGAACTGAACTACGACTACTATATCTGCCGCGCCATCGATAACCGCATTGGCGGCTTTATGATCGCCGAAGTAGCCCGGTTGCTGAAAGAAAAGAAACAGCAGTTACCATTCGGTTTATATATTGTAAATGCGGTACAGGAAGAAGTGGGGCTCCGTGGTGCCGAAATGATTGCCAAGCGCATTAAACCAAATGTAGCCATCATCACAGACGTAACCCACGATACTACCACCCCTATGATCAACAAAAACATTGAAGGGGAAATAAAATGCGGCGGTGGCCCCAGTATCACTTATGGCCCCGCAGTACACAACATCCTGCGCGACCTGATCATCAAAACAGCGAAGAAAAACGATATCCCTCATCAGCTGCATGCCGTAAGCCGCAGCACCGGTACAGATACCGACGCTTTCGCCTACAGCAATGACGGTACGCCTTCCGCACTTATCAGCTTACCATTACGCTATATGCACACTACCGTGGAAATGGTGAAAAAAGATGATATCGAAAATACCATACAGCTGATTTATCAGACGCTACTGAATATCACGCCAAAGACTAATTTCCAATACTTGTAGGTGAGTTTGTCTTTCTCAGGATTGTCTTTCCCAGGATTGTCTTTCCCAGGATTAAACTGATTTTGATGATTTTGATGATTTTGATGATTTTTTTATTGTGATTTTTTTGATTTAAAATGATTTTGGGAGATATAAGTGGATAAATTCGCTGACATCTTTCAAAATCAATTTAAATCATCAAATAAAAAATCATCAAAATCATCAAAATCAGTTTAATCCTGGGAAAGACAAACAAAAAATCAATTCTTAAAGAAATCCGCTGCCCTGCCTGTCTTCTCTACCCAGGCGCCGGAGCTGGCCTGCAATACGTATTCGCTCAACCCTACCCTGCTGGCGCCGGGAGCCCAGTCGAAGGTATATCCCATTCTTGTCCACGGATAATGCGCATCTGTAGCAGAAGTGAGTGGGCGATAGTAGGCGTAAATAATATAGTCGTTAAACCATTTGGAATATGCAGGCGTTACGCTGCTGAGTAATACGGCTCCGCTGCTTTTGGTGTTGATCGCCGGATTTCCTGCTGGTCTGTATAACCGGTCTGCCTTTACCCACATAGTAGCAATATGGGTATTGGTTTTGGAATTCACGGGCGGCAGGCCCAACAGCTGGCATATCCGCATGATAGTATCGGAGGTGGGTGTGAAAGAGGCGCCTATCCTCGATTTCATCTGCTTGGGGATGAACAGCCATGATTCGCCCCATACATTGGTGATGGAATCGCCGGCCGGGTAACTGGCCGGAAAGCGCATAAACGTGGCCATTAATACATACGACTGACCATTAATGGTTTTCCATTGCAGGTCGGGGTTGTCGGGTGTAATAGGCCATAGTGCGTCGGAGATCTCCGTGCTGTCCGCTACCATGGCGTCCTGTACGGCTTGCCCATACAATTGATCCATTGTAGGTTGAGGTATTACGGGGTCGTCATCATTTTTGTTACAGCTGGTAAATGCAATAGTGGCCGACAACAAAAGGGCCGGCAGCACACTGCCAAAGGAGAGATGTTTCATAGAAGTGGTTTTCTGGATGCTGGTTATTTAAACTGGTTATTTAAATTTGAGTCCCGCAATTAAATGAATTTCAACAGAATAATCAAATTTTGGTGGAGGATCGCCTTCGGCGATTGTCTTTGGGGCAGGATTAAACTGATTTTGATGATTATCCTGATTTTTTAAAAAGATATTGGGAGATATGAGCGAATATTTATCCGCTTGTATCTCCCAATATCTTTTTAAATCGTCTAACTCAGATGAAAATCAAAATCAGGATAATCATCAAAATCAGTTTAATCCTGCCCCAAAGACAATCGCCGAAGGCGATCTTCTACAACTCATTCATCCCAAAATATTCCACACCCAGCTGATACCCTTTCAGGCCCAGTCCACATATACACCCGATGCATTTAGGCGCAATCAGGGAAGTATGTCTGAACTCCTCCCGTGCATATACATTGCTGATATGTATTTCCATTACCGGTGTTTTAATGCCTGCAATGGCGTCGCGGATAGCGATGGAAGTATGCGTATAGGCGCCGGCGTTAAGCAGGATGCCATCGTATGAAAAGCCTACTTCATGCAGGTAGTTAACCAACTCTCCTTCAACATTACTTTGAAAATAGGTGAAGGTAACGGCTGGAAATTGTTTCTGCAGATGTTTGAAATAATGTTCAAAAGATTCGCTGCCATAAATGCCTGTTTCACGCTTGCCGAGCAGGTTTAAATTAGGCCCGTTGATGATAGCTATTTGCATGGTAATGGTTATAAAATGAAGAATGGGCGCTAAGATAATTAATCCTGTTTATTATTACTATCGCTGCCCCAGCGGTAGGTTTGTTGCGTTATGCCGGCCAGGTCAATGATCCGGTCTACCACGGTGGCAGCCATTTCTTCGAGGTTGGCAGGCAGGCTGTAAAAGGAAGGTGTGGCGGGGCAAATGATGCCACCGGCCATGGTAACGGCTTCCATGTTCTTTATATGAATCAGGTTATAAGGCGTTTCCCGAACCACGCAAATCAGTTTTCTCCGCTCTTTCAGCACTACATCAGCGGCACGGGTAATCAGGTCGTTGGAAATACCGGTGGCAATGCGACCCAGGGTCCCCATAGAGCAGGGACAAATGATCATAGTATTGAAACGGCCGGAGCCTGAAGCAAAGGGTGCATGAAAATCCTGTTGCGTATAAAACCGGAAAGGCAGTTGTTTATAGTCATCGTCTCTCAGTTCGGTATGCCATACGGTTTTGGCGTTTTCCGTCATCACCACCGCCACCTGGTCCAATTGTTCATGTGCGGCCTCCAGCTTTTTTAATAACTGGCGGGCATAAATGGAGCCGCTGGCTCCTGTAACTGCTACAACTATACGATGTTTCATTGGCTATGCTGTTGATCATGCAAAGCTAGCCTATTTGCTGCTATTGAGCGCAGATCTTTATATAGCCCCCGGTAATACCAGGCTGGCTTAACAGTAGAAAAGAAAGGATTATAACCCGGATTGGGCAACAATTTCATCCATCAGGATGCCGCTATGACTTTCATTGTAAATACACTCCCCGTTGCGGATGACCAATACCTGTGGGGATTCGTGAGGTATGCGGTACATTTCCGCAATTTTATTGGATACAGGACGATAGGAGATAAGGTCCAGGTAATAAAACGTTAACCCTTCGGGTACAGCTGATCGCTCTAATCTCGCTTTAGCCATCGAACTGATAGAACATCGTGTGCTGTGTTTAAAAATAGCTACCGGCTGATGAGCGGATGCCGCATTGACTTCAGATAGTTGTTCCTCGCTGGTTAACGTTTTCCAATTCATTTAACATGCTTTGTTATGTTCTATCGCAGGCGACTTGGCCATTCCCCTCATCGGGCAACCCAATTTCTGATGGCTTGCGCAGGACGTTAAGAAAACAGCAAAGATACAAACCATAGCCGTGTAGCCCAAAATTCTTACATAAGATTGCATACTGGGAGATTTAATTATTATAACTAAAACGAAATTTCAAAGGAAATATGATGCGATCACTTTTTTAATCGTCTTTTGTAACGTTATTTTGCAAATATAGAAAATACATTAAAAAAAACAACAATGTAATTTTCGGACGACCCGAAAATCTCCAGCGTTATGACAAAAGTACATTTTATTGCCATAGGAGGCAGCGTAATGCACCAGTTAGCCATTGCGCTCAAAAATAAAGGATACCAGGTAACCGGTAGTGATGACGAAATTTTTGAACCGGCACTATCAAACCTCCGTCAGGCAGGCATTTTACCCGATAGCATGGGCTGGGACCCCGGGCGGATCAACCCGGATCTGGATGCGGTCATCCTTGGCATGCATGCCAGGGAAGACAATCCCGAGCTGATCAAAGCCCGGGAATTGCAGCTGAAGATCTATTCTTTCCCGGAGTACATTTACCAGGAAAGTAAAAATAAAACCCGGGTAGCCATCGGGGGAAGTCATGGTAAAACCACTACTACCGCCATGGTCATGCACGCGCTGCAACAACAACACCAGTCTTTCGACTACCTCGTAGGCGCCAGGCTGGAAGGTTTTGCCCAATCGGTGAACATTACCGATGCACCGGTGATCGTATGTGAGGCAGACGAATACCCCGCCTCCGTCATCGAAAAAAGACCCAAATTTCATTTCCTGCATCCGCAAATCGCCGTATTAACGGGTATCGCCTGGGATCATATCAACGTATTTCCTACTTACGAAATATATAAAGAGCAGTTTGCCATATTTATCAGGCAGATGGAACCCGGACAGGTACTCATATACAACGAAGGAGATCCAGAACTGGCAGAACTGGTAGCAGCTACCGGCGCCCACCTGCGGCTTATCCCGTACGGCCTGCCCGAACATACCATCGAAAACGGCGCCACCCGCGTGTTTTTTGGCCAGGAATCGGCCAGCCTGGAAGTATTCGGCAACCATAACCTCCTGAATATGCACGCCGCTAAACTGGTTTGCAATGAACTGGGCATGTCGGATGCGGCATTCCTGGCCGCCATTGCCACCTTTAAAGGCGCCGCAAAAAGACTGGAACTGGTAGCAAAAAACGATCATGGCGTTATTTACCGCGACTTTGCACACGCCCCTTCCAAAGTAAAAGCAACCATGGAAGCCACCAAACAGCAATTCCCCGACAGGAAGCTGGTGGCTGTACTGGAGCTCCATACCTACAGCAGTTTAAATGCCGACTTCCTGGAACAATACCAGGGCGCACTGGATGCCGCTGATACCGCGGCAGTGTTTTACAGTAAACATGCCCTGGAAATAAAAAGAATGCCCGATCTTGCCCCGGAACTCATTGCACAGCGCTTCGGACGTAATGATCTGCATATTTTCCATGACCGGGAAAAACTGGAAACATTTCTTGCCGCACAAAACTACCGGGATACCAATTTGTTACTAATGAGTTCAGGTACCTACGACGGCCTTGATTTCAGCAAGCTGAAGGAATTACTGTCAAACAATTAAATCACTGGATAAACAATACTAAATATTATATAATGCCTTCTTTGCTCCTCAAAAGGCCGCTGGCCGTAATCGATCTCGAAACCACAGGTACCAACGTGGCGTCTGATCGTATCATTGAAATTGCTATTATCAAAGTGTTTCCGGACAAAACAACCCAGTCCAAAGTGAAACGCATTAACCCCGGAATGCTGATCCCCGCAGGATCTACGGCAATTCATGGTATCAGGGATGAGGATGTAAAAGATGCCCCCACCTTTAAACAGGCGGCACACGAACTGAAACAATTCATGGACAATTGTGACCTCGCCGGCTACAACTCCAACCGCTTCGATATTCCCCTGCTGGTGGAAGAATTCCTCCGTGCAGACATTGAATTTGACGTAACAAAACGTAAATTCGTAGACGTACAAAGGATTTTCCACCTGATGGAAAAACGTACACTGGGCGCTGCATATAAATTTTACTGCGACAAACAACTCGAGAATGCACACAGCGCAGAGGCAGACGCACTGGCTACCTACGAAATACTGGAAGCACAGCTGGGCCGCTACGAACAACTGCAGCAGGACATCGACTCACTGGCCGACTTTACCAAAGAAGAAGACTATATCGACTTCGCCCGCCGCCTCGTTATGCAGGGTGGCAACGAAGTCTTTAACTTCGGAAAATATAAAGGCCGCTCTGTAAGAGAAGTCCTGAAAGCAGAACCACAGTACTATGATTGGATGATGAAAGCGGATTTCCCGCTCAATACCAAACAAAAACTGACTGAGATATTTCATAATATGATGTTAAAAAAAATATAATGTTAATCCGGAACGTCATATCTTGCGCCGGAATTGAATTATTTTCGCAGTCCAAAAACATCATCTGCTGAATTGGAAAAGCTTGTCATCATTCCTACGTACAATGAAAAGGATAACATCCGGAACATCATTGACGCTGTATTTTCCCTACAGCAGAATTTTCATGTCCTCATCATTGATGACGGATCACCAGACGGAACTGGCGCTATTGTAAAAACATTACAACAGCAACATCCCGGCGAACTATTCCTGGAGGAAAGATCCGGCAAACAAGGACTCGGCACCGCTTATATCCATGGCTTCAAATGGGCGCTGGCCAGAGGCTACCAGTATATTTTTGAGATGGACGCGGATTTTTCTCATAGTCCGAAAGACCTGGTACGACTCTACGACGCCTGCGCCAAAGAAGGAGCAGATGTTGCAGTAGGCTCCCGCTATGTAAAAGGCGGTAAAACCGAAAACTGGCCATGGGACCGTGCCGTATTATCTTATGGCGCTTCCATCTATGTAGGCATGATCACCTGGATGCCGGTAAGGGACCCTACAGCAGGATTTGTATGCTATCGCAATACCGTACTGGAAGCGATTAACCTGGACCAGATACAGTTTGTTGGATATGCCTTCCAGATCGAAATGAAATTTACCGCGTGGAAGCTGGGCTTCAAAATCAAGGAAGTAGCCATCACCTTTAAAGACAGGAAAGAAGGATACTCCAAAATGAGCAAAGGCATTGTAAAAGAAGGTATTCTCGGCGTACTGAAAATACAATGGCAAAGCCTCTTCCGGAATTATGCAAGAAGGGTTAAGAATTAAATAATATATATAACATCGCATTTTTAGGGATTTTTTCATTTTTTATAAATGAAGAAATCCCTAAATACATTTTATAGATTCATGAAAAAAGCATTTATCCAGCTACACCTTTCCGTGTTCCTGGCTGGTTTTACGGGCATTTTAGGCAAGCTCATTTCCCTCAACGAAGGACTGCTGGTATGGTACCGGCTCCTGATAACTTCGGTTACCTTATACATCCTCTTCCGCCTGCAGGGCACCTTTAAAAAACTTCCCTGGAAAGATATTCTCCCTATCGGCAGCACCGGCGTGGTAGTGGCGCTGCACTGGCTCTTTTTCTATGGCAGCATCAAATATTCCAATGTGTCAATAGGCGTGATCTGCTTTTCGATGACCAGCCTCTTTACCGCCATCTTTGATCCGCTCATCAACAAACGCCGTTTCGATGTAGCAGAAATGCTCCTCAGCCTCCTCACCCTGCTCGGTATCCTGCTCATTTTCCATTTCGATACCCAGTATCAGACCGGTATTATCCTGGGCATTATTTCCGCCATGTTTGCCGCCCTGTTTACCGTATTTAACAAACGACTGATCAAACGTTTTGATACCAATACCATCACTTTCTACGAACTGTCTACCGGCTTTGCAGTACTCACCATCGCCATGCCTTTTTATATCCATGCTTTCCCGGTTCCTTCCCTGCTCCCCTCCTCCATGGACCTGCTGTATCTCTTTATACTGGCCTGGTTCTGTACAGTGCTGATGTACCTCCTGAGTATGAACGCATTAAAAAAGATTTCCCCCTTTACAGTCAACCTTTGCTTCAACCTGGAACCTGTATACAGCATCGTCATGGCTTTTATACTTTTCCATGAGAACAAATTCCTGAACAACGCCTTCTATGCCGGGCTGGCCTGCATCATGCTATCTGTAGGATTACAGATGCTCCGCGTGGTAAAAGGCAGAACCGGAGGGTGATGCTATCATTCATATGAGCCTGGCCGAACGTTGATCACAAAAATGAACGTGACACCGGTTTTCTCTTTTATATTCGCACATCAGGATAATCATATGAATCATATTAATCATATTAATCATAGTCAGCGCTTATGAGAAAAGTTTTTTTAGGGATATCCCTCCTGGGATCAGCCCTTGTTACCTATGCACAACAACCCGCTAAAAAACCGCTGGACCATAGTGTATACGACAGCTGGCAAAGCATTGGCACAAAGCTGATCAGCAACAACGGACAGTGGATCGTATACGCCGTAATGGTACAGGAAGGCGATGCCAACCTGGTGATCTATGACCGTAAAACGGGGCAATCCATACAGGTGCCAAGAGGCAGCAGCCCGGTGATCACAGAAGATTCCCGCTATGTTATCTGCAGTATCAAACCGCTTTTTAAAGATACCCGCGAAGCAAAAATCAAGAAAAAGAAAACAGCTGAAATGCCGAAAGACTCGCTGGCTATCATCACCCTCGGCCAAAGTGGTATACAGAAATTTCCCGGGCTAAAATCTTTCAAAACCCCGGAAAAGGGTAGCGGGTTACTCGCCTGGTTACAGGAAAAACCCGCTGATACAGCTAAATCTAAAGGGAATAAAACACCAAAAGACTTCACAGATACTGATCGGGCCGACGATGACAAATCCCCTGCTGCCGGCTCTGAGAGCGGCACGCTGATCATTCGTCAGCTGCTCAGCGGCAAGGAAGACACGATAAAAAATGTAAAGGAATATGTTTTCAGTAAACCCGGTAATCACCTGCTGGTAGAAACGGGCGCCGACAAAAAAGATTCGCTTTCCCGCAACAGTGTATTACGCTGGCAAACCACCACGCGGAAAGCAGATACCCTTAGCCGCGGTAACACCGACTACAAACAGTTTGCATTCGATGAAAAAGGAGAACAGGCTGCCTGGTTCGGTACCTCAGATGCAGAAAAGGCATTACAGCCATTTTATAAATTGTACTACTTCAAACCTGGCCAGGACAGCGCCATTGAGGCAGCCGGCAAGAACAGCAGCGGTATCCCCGCTAACTGGACCATCAGCTCCAACAGCCTGATCTATTTCAGCAAAAACGGGCAACGGCTCTTCTTTGGGACCACGCCTATATTGCCTGTAAAAGATACCAACATCGTTGATTTTGAGGTAGCGAAGGTAGATATCTGGAATTATAAAGATGACTACCTGCAACCCATGCAGCTGAAAAATGCTGACAAAGAATTGAAAAGAAATTATGCAGCCGTGTACTACCCTGCCGGCAACCGCGTCGTTCAATTGGGCGATCAGGACCTCGAAACCCTGATCACGGCAGCAGAAGGGAACAGCACTAACGCACTCGGCTATACGGACAAGGGAGAACGCGTCCCCCTGCAATGGGTAGGCCGCACGCTGAAAACCGCCTGGCTCGTGAATGTAAATGATGGCACGCGCAAAAAAATAAAAGAAAAACTGGATGGACAGTTCTTTATTTCTCCCGAAGGGAAATATATCACCTGGTATGACCTGGTAAACAAACACTGGTTCAGTTACGACAACAATACCGGCACCGTGGTAAACATCAGCAAGGGTATACCCACCAAGGTATATGATGAAGAAGATGACCACCCCGATGTACCCGAAGCATACGGCATTGCAGGATGGATGGCCAATGATGCAGCAGTGTATATCTATGACCGTTACGACATCTGGGAAACGGACCCTGCTGGCAAAAAGGCCCCTGTAAATATTACGCAGGGGATGGGCCGCCGGGATAAGATCCGCTTCCGTTATCTCCGCCTCGATCCGGAGCAACGGTTTTTCACACCCAATGAAACCCTGATGCTTTCTGCTTTCCAGGATAGCACCAAATATAACGGTTTCTATCAGCAACCATTACCGGGCAAAAACGGTAAAATCAAACCTCTCAGCCAGTTAGTCCTCGGGCCATATACGTATAACGATCTGCAAAAAGCAAAAGATGCCAATGCATATACTTTCATCCGCAGCCGCTACGAAATATCACCCAACATATTTGCCGGAGATCATATCGCCGGGGCAACAGCACTGAGTCATACCAACCCCCAACAGCAAACATACAACTGGGGCAGTGCGTCACTCTATAAATGGACTACTTTCAGCGGCAAACCAGCAGAAGGCATTCTCTACAAACCGGAAGATTTTGACAGCACCAAACAGTACCCGGTGATCTTCTATTTCTATGAGAAATTAACGGATGGTTTGTACAGCTATCAAGCGCCCGCACCAACACCATCGCGACTCAATATTTCTTTCTTTGTAAGCCGCGGCTACCTGGTGTTTGCGCCGGATATCAGCTATGAAAACGGCTATCCCGGCAAAAGCGCGTATGATTATATTGTAAGCGCCGCCGAAGACCTGGCTAAAAAACCCTGGGCAGACGGCAAAAACATGGGCATACAAGGTCAAAGCTGGGGCGGCTACCAGGTAGCTTACCTGATCACGCAAACCAACCTGTTTAAAGCCGCCTGGGCTGGCGCTCCCGTGGCCAATATGACCAGCGCCTATGGCGGTATACGCTGGGAAAGCGGCATGAACAGGCAGTTTCAGTATGAACACTCCCAAAGCCGTATAGGCGCTGCGTTATGGGATAAACCGGAACTATATATCGAAAATTCTCCGCTCTTTAACCTTCCGCGTGTAACCACTCCCGTAGCGATCATGTCTAACGACGCAGATGGCGCCGTTCCCTGGTACCAGGGCATTGAACTGTTTACCGGTTTACGTCGTTTAGGCAAGCCCGTTTGGTTGCTAAACTATAACAACGAAGCACACAACCTTGTGCAACGTCAGAACCGTAAAGATATTCAACGCAGGGAACAGCAGTTCTTTGATCACTTCCTGAAAGGCGCGCCGGCTCCGCAATGGCTGGAAAAAGGCGTACCTGCTACTGAAAAAGGAATCAACTGGGGCTGGGATCTGCAGCAATAAAATAATCACTATAGTTAAAATGCTACACGTACCGTAAAGGTGCTTGTAGCATTTTTTCGTGAGAAGAAATACTGAAATGATGCAATCAGCTGTTACGCCCGGTTACAGGTTTGTTAATACAACTACATTCGCTTATAAATAACGGGGATGATGCCCGCGTGGTGCATATTTGTGTTATGCCCAATTTGTATATCATAGCTGGCTGTAATGGTGCAGGAAAAACAACTGCCAGTTTTGCGATATTGCCTGAAATACTCGGTTGCAAAGAATTTGTAAATGCAGATATCATTGCAGCAGATTTGTCTCCACTAAATCCGGAGCATGTTGCGTTGGAAGCTGGTAGAATCATGTTACAAAAAATTCACTTCCTGGTAAAAGAAAAAGTTGATTTTGCGTTTGAAACAACGTTGGCAACGCGGAGCTACGTGTCTCTCCTAAATAAAGCCAAAACAGCGGGATATGCAATTACACTGCTTTACTTTTGGCTTGACTCACCGGAACTGGCGAAAATGAGGGTTGCAAAGCGGGTGAAAGAAGGCGGCCATAATATACCATCAGATGTAATTGAAAGACGATATTACAGGGGCATCATGAACTTAATGAATCTATATATTCCGGTTTGTGATAATTGGATGATTATAAACAATATGGAGCCTGTTCCAGAGGAAATCGCATTAGGAGGAAGGAACGGACTTAAATTATTAATAAACTCCTATCTTTGGAATGTGATCCTGCATCAATTTAAAGCATATGGATACTAAAGAAAAAGAACTTAGAGCGTTTTCAGAAAAAGTAATGCGGGGCTTGAAAACAGGCATGCGCAAAATGGTGGAAGAGAAAGCCACCAGGAATCTGGATTTGGCTATTGGCGACAAAAATGGCAACAACAGGAATGTTCCGGCCAAAACCTACTTACGGACAATGAAATAATCATTGTTCAGCCCTACGGTCCAAAATCCGAAGACTTCTCCCCCTCATCTCTCAAATATATTTTTCATAATATAAAATATTTAACATATATTTACAATAACATCGCCACTTTAGCGTATGGTGTGATCTTGCAGCGATAGCGATATCCTTAACACCACATTATTGTACCTATGAACTTCCATATCCATCATCCTGCGGATGCATTACGTCCTTTTGTAAAGCAATATTATTTCTGGGAAGATAATACCCGTGGAATTATCCAGCTACCACAAAACCTGTTTGCACTTGGCGACCAATACATGGTATTCATCCTGGAAGGGAAAGCGGAAATCAAACCGGTAAATCACAAGGCTTTTACTTTACCTGCTGCCTCCGTTCTGGGGCATCTGACCTGCGCCTGCCAGTTACAGGTACAGGGACCGGTAAAAGTGGCGGTGATACAATTAAACGCGTATGGCTGTCATCGTTTACTGGGACTGAATGCAGCCAGCTTCACCAATTATTATCGCAACCTCGCCAGCATTGAACCGCCGGTATGGAATGAACTGATCACTGCTTTACAGCACATCACCGCACCTAAAGAGGTGGAAACGTTGCTGGATAATGTTTGTCTGCAGGCGCTCGACGCGCAAGACGGCAATCTAAAAACGGTAGACGATATGGTGGATTATATGCTGATGATGCAGGGAAATGTGGAAGTACAGGAACTATCCGGCCGGTACGGGCTTTCAAGACCCACATTGGAGCGCCTTTTCAGTAAAACAGTAGGCATCCCGCCGCAGTTATATGCCCGGATGATCCGGTACAAAACAGCCCTGAGCGCCCTGCGCCAGCTCAATCTGCCGGAGTGGCAAACGCCGGTAGCTACTACCCCTTACTACAACCAGGCAATGTTTATAAACGACTACCTGCTGTTCAATCACGAAACACCTTCTTACTTTTCGCCTTCCACCGTTGCTACAATTGCGCACCTGCCGGCAACAGGATCGCACCAGGTAGCCGTTGCCAGCTAAAGTGAAATATTTATTATTTTAGTGAGCTGAATGCTAACTTAAATAATATGGAAACCACAGATGTAAAGGAAGGCGAATACCTGGTCACCACTAATAAATCAAGGCTTGACCTAAATGCCATTCACCATTACCTGGCCCGTGAATCATACTGGGCGCAGAATATACCGCTCAGCATCGTTGAGAAATCCATAGCTGGTTCGCTATGTTTTGGCGTGTTTCACAACGACCAACAGATCGGCTTTGCCCGTCTTATTACCGACAGCGCTACTTTCGCTTACCTGGCAGATGTATATATCCTGGAATCACACCGCGGTAAAGGATTGTCCAAATTGCTGATGCGCACTGTTTTAGCACATCCCGGCGTACAGGGATTAAGACGTATGTTGCTGGTTACGGCCGATGCTCATGGATTATACCGGCAGTTTGGTTTTACAGATGTTCCCAACCCGGAAAAATTTATGCAGCTTCATAACCCTGACCCATATACGAAAAAAGAGCAATAACCGTACTTTTTGCTTATATTGGAGTTATAACAGGCATCTATGCAATATTCTGCAGCCCATTGGCGTGAACAACTGAAACTGCAATCCCATGTGGAAGGCGGCGCATTCCGCGAAACCTACCGTTCTGAGTGGGTATTGGATATGACCACATTACCTGCCGGTATGAGTGGTAACCGGAACGCATCCACATGTATTTATTTTTTACTGGAAGAAGGGGAATTCTCAGCCTTCCACCGTATCGCGGCCGACGAGATCTGGCATTTTTATGATGGTCACACCCTCATTATATACGAAATAGCCCCGGGTGGTGAGCTCCTGGTACACAAACTGGGTCGTGATATAGCCAATGGAGAAAGCCTGCAGGTCATCATTCCAGCAGGCAACTGGTTCGCCTCCCGTGTGGAAGTGCCCGGTGGCTATGCACTCGCCGGTTGTACCGTAGCACCTGGCTTTGATTTCGCCGACTTTGAACTCGCCGAAAAAGCACCTTTGCAGGCAGCCTACCCGGAGCATAGCGCACTGATCGACACGCTTACCAGGTAGCAGTGTCGAAAAAAGAATTTATCATTGTGTTCTCTAAACAGCGGCCATTAATATGAATCTGAAAAAGCTCCTTCTGCCGGTGATACTGATTGCCTTAGCCATATTAATATTCTGGCTGGGTAAACGTTTCGGCACCACCAATGTGAGTCAGCAAGTGATTTCAAACAGCCTTATTGTGAAAGAAATTGCGGAACTGGCCAGCCTGGATGTACAGGGAGTCGCAAATATAAAAAGAAGCAATGTCGAAAATAACGGCGGCTGGACCGACAACCTGAAAAAGGTTTTCCTGGAAAATACAATATGGGTCACTATTCCTTACCAGGCCAAATATGGGGTTAATGTTGATGAGAAGTTGTTTAAAGTGCAACTCACAGATAAAAAGATCATCCTACGATTGCCTCCTCCCCGGCTCCTCAGCTACGAATTGAAAATGGATCGTATGGAAACCTCCAACCGTAAGGGCTGGCTGTTGTCTGAGAACGATGAAACCTATACCGACGTACAAAAAACATTGTACCGCACCTCCCGTGCCCAGATGGAAAATAATCCTGTCTATATTGCACAATCCAAGGAAAAAATAAAGAAAGTAATGGAGCAGTACTATGCGCCATTCCTGAAAGATCATACCCTTGAAATACAGTATGATGGCGAAACAAAGGCGCCGGCGCTAAAATAGCGCCCGGTTTAAGGATCGTTCATTTTAGCTGTCAGGCCGCTTGTTCCGCGATATATTTTACGAGGCTCCGCTTTGCCACCGGCAACAAAGTTTCGTTTACCGGTACTACCAACGGCGTTTCCGCGCAGTATACCGCAGGATTGGGCAAATCGTTCCTTTCCCGTATCAGCATGGTTTTAATATGCCCGATCGTATGCACAAAATCCTTCTTATAGGTTTGTACATACTGGGTGTGGATGCCCCGGAACTTCTCATCATGGCGCTCAAAAATCGTTAAACGGTAGGCATATACCAGCGTTTGACTCCCACTTCCATCGCAAAGCAACAGGTACCCTTCGGCTGTTTCCAGGGGGATGAGTCCTACCGGGAAAATGCTCAGATTTTCCGCCACATAGTCATAAATCTCCGCCCCTTCCTTAATCCTGCTGTTCAGCTGAGGCAAAGAATACTGGATGATGCTTTCCAGTTCCTCCATCAGCTCATCATCCGCAATCAGCTGTTCGTACAATAATTCAAGTTTCTGCAGATTTACAGCAGTGAGCCGTTTGGGAAACTGCTGTTGCAAAAACTGCTTGTTGTCCCGGAAGGCTACCAGGTTATTGTAATGGAAAATGATATCAGACAACTGCGGGTACAGTTTGCTTTGGGTGAAGTAATGATTGATGTCCTGCAAATAGGCTAAAAGGGTATACTTTTTCAGCTCAAAGTCAATATAACCATCGGCGAACCATGTTTCACTTAACTCTCCCATATCAATTAAATTTAATGGATCCTGTACTGAATTTACGAAAAAAAAACGGTAAAAAAGCGCGTTTTTAGGGGAAACCGGGCTATTTTGAATAATATTTCGGAGGCAGTCAAACTACACACTATAAAGGGTTTAACATGGTAATGCGATAGTAAAAAAGTAGGTAAAAACAAAAATATTTAGACGCTAACTTTTTTATTAGCTTTATTTCCTTAACTTCAATATATTATTTTTCATTTTTTTAATTTCAGTTATCATGAACATTTACGTAGCCAACCTGCACTATAGGTTGAACGATGAGGATCTCCATCAGATTTTCAGCGATTTTGGAGAGGTTACCTCCGCTAAGGTTATCAAAGACCACGAAACTGGCCGCTCACGTGGTTTTGGCTTTGTGGAAATGCCTAATCAAGAAGAAGGAGCAAAGGCTATGGATAGTTTGAACGGCAGCGAAATCGAAGGTAAGCAATTGATGGTAAACGAAGCAAGACCTAAACAACCGAATAATAATTTTAAAGGTGGCGGTGGTAATAACCGTGGCGGCGGAGGATATGGTTCCCGCGACCGTCGTTATTAATAATCCCCTTATTCGGCACAAAGGAACTCAAAAAGGCGCTCTATGGGCGCCTTTTTACATTACTGTAATTCATGTGATTAAACCGAAGATATAAACAAAGAACCCGTTTGATAGCGTATCAAACGGGTTCTTTGTTTATATCCTTAAATGTCAATCTCCGCCCATCAGGAAAATCAATTTAATCATACGAATCAAAGTCCTTTCTTAGCATCAAAATTCTCCAGCTCCTGCGCTACGGCAGTCAGGAAGGTAGCTCCGAGAGAACCATCCACTATACGGTGATCGTACGACATTGACAGGTACATCATATGCCGGATACCAATGGTATCTCCTTCTGCTGTTTCAATAACTACCGGGCGTTTCTTGATAGCTCCCACCGCCAGGATCGCTACCTGTGGCTGATTGATAATAGGTGTTCCCATCAGGCTTCCGAAAGTACCGACATTAGTCAGCGTAAAGGTACCGCTCTGGGTATCTTCCGGCTTCAGCTTATTCTGGCGGGACGCGTTGGCCAGGTGGTTCACCTGTTTGGTTAACCCTACCAGGTTGAGCTGATCGGCGTTTTTAATAACGGGAACAATCAGGTTGCCATTTGGCAAAGCTGCTGCCATACCGATATTAATATCTTTTTTGATAATGATTTTATCGCCGTCGAGCGAGCAGTTGATCAGCGGGAAACGCTTAATACACTTTACAATAGCCTCAATAAACAGTGGTGTAAAGGTGAGCTTCTCTCCTTCGCGTTTTTCAAAATCGCCTTTCATACGGTCGCGCCATTTTACCAGGTTGGTTACGTCGGCTTCGGCGAAACTGGTTACGTGCGGACTGGTTTGTTTGCTCATTACCATGTGATTGGCAATCAGCTTGCGCATGCGATCCATTTCCACGATTTCCACGTTTCCGTTGTAGGTAGGGGATGCCACCGTGGTATTGGTTACCACCGGCTGTTGCTGGCGGGCAGTAACTACCGCAGCAGATACCGGTTCCGGCGTTACATCCGGGATCACTCTGCCTTCGCGGCGGTCAGCTACGAATTGTAAAATATCTTTTTTGGTAACACGGCCGTCGTTTCCGGAGCCGGGGATCTTTTCCAGGTCAGCAAAGCTGACACCTTCCTGTTGTGCAATGGTGAGTACCAGGGGAGAATAAAATTTGGCTCCGCCGGAAGAAGCGGGCGTTTCAGCCGCCGCCGCAGGTACCGGCGCAGAAGTAAATCTTGGTTCGGAAACCGCTGCAGGCGCCTCCGGTGCTGAGGGGGCAGCTACCGTCGCTGCATCGGCATTGGTATTAATGCGGGCAATGACAGTACCCACAGGTACTACATCGTTTTCATTAAAGAGCACTTCTGTGATCTCTCCTTCCGCAATGGAAGGTACTTCGCTATCCACTTTGTCGGTGGCAATTTCGAGCACGGTTTCATCTACTTTTACGTGATCGCCAGCCTTTTTATGCCAACGCAAGATGGTGGCTTCCATGATGCTTTCTCCCATTTTTGGCATTACCAATTCTACAATGGCCATAAGATTGATTTTAGCTTTAGTGCCCAGCAAAAATAAGGGAATTGTATCAATTCAAAATACGAGGAATATCCTTATTCCTGAATGAGTTTGCGCAATTCGTTCATGGCGTAAACACCGGTCATCTGGGTATTCCGTTCCCTGTCATACCTCAGCTGATATTTTACTGCATTCACCCGGTCTTTACTCGCCACTGCCACCCATACCGTACCTACCGGTTTCTCCGGCGTACCGCCATCAGGACCCATGATACCGGATACGGCAATGGCATAATCACTTCCCAGTGTTGATAAAGCCCCCATCACCATTTCACGCACCACCGCCTCACTTACAGCGCCGTGCGCCTGCAGTGTTGCCTCTTTTACGCCCAACATCTTCACTTTCATATCGTTGGAGTAAGTGACCGCGCCGCCCCTAAAATAAGCCGAGCTGCCCGGCACAGCAGTAATCCAGCTGGCTATCAGGCCACCGGTACAACTTTCGGCCGTAGCCACGGTTTTCCCCTTTTTCTTTAACAGCTGCCCCAATACCTGTCCCATGGTGGCATCCTGGTCGGTTACCACGATATCGGCCAGCAACTCCTTCAGCTCGTGGAAAAGGATACTTACTTCTGCGGCCACTGATACCTTATCCTTTCCAAAAGCTGTTAACCGCAGCTTCAGCAAACTATAACTCGGTAAATAGGCCAACTTTACATGTGGCGGCAGCTTTGCTTCAAAAGCCACCAGCCGCTCTGCTATAAACGATTCGCCCATACCGGAGGTCACCAGCGTTTGATGGATCACCGCCGGCGTATCATAATGCGCCGCCAGCTGAGGCAGCACATAATCTTCCATAATGCCCTGCATTTCATGCGGCACACCAGGCATCGACACATAAATCTTCCCATCCTTTTCAAACCACATACCCGGCGCCGTACCCCTTTTGTTCTGAATCACGGTAGCCGATGCAGGCACCATACTCTGATCCAGGTTACGCTGCAGGATCGGCAATCCCCTGCTTTCGAAGATATGCAGCACATTTTCGAGTGCGCCTTCATTCTGCACAAGATGGGTATTAAAATATTCGCAAAGCGTGGGCTTGGTAATATCATCGGCCGTAGGCCCTAATCCCCCGGTTATCAACACAATGTCAGAAACCGCGGCCTCGCTGGCCAGCGCTTCCATGATATCTCCCTTTATATCGCCAATGGCTACACGCCGGTGCACCCATATCCCCATCGCATTCAGCTGCTGCGCTATCCAGGCCGAATTGGTATCGATCGTTTGTCCTATCAGCAACTCATCACCAATCGTGATGATACTGGTCGTGATTTTATCCATAAAGCGTTATGCGGGCTGGAAAAACGGCTCCAGTCTCTTTTTAAGCTCTTCCGGCAAACCGGCTTTCTGTTTAGTATTTACATCGATGAATACCAGCGTGGTAACGCCTACATTCAGCAACTCGTTCCTCTCGTTATACAACTCACTGTGAAACTGTATCTTAGAACTCTTCGGCAGCTCCCGGAGTGTAGTCTTCACCGTTATCAGGTCGTCATAAAAGGCAGGACGCAGGTATTTTACATTCAACTCTGCTACTGGCATAATAACCCCCTGGTCTTCCAGCTCCTTATAGGTGAAACCCAGCTCCCGTATGGCTTCCGCTCTTCCTACTTCATAATACAGACCATAGTTGCCGTAATAAAGATATCCCATCTGGTCTGTTTCCCCGTAACGTACCCTGATCATTGTTGTACTGATAAACATGGTTCCTCGCTATTTTTATGTCGAAAACGTTTACTTGAAAATTTTATTTGCCCAGCGCACCGTCCAGCGAAAATTTCCCCGGACCCGCAAACAACAATGTCACAAAGCCGGCCAGAAAAAGAATCGCCATTTCTTTTTCATCGACAGGCTTGGCGCCGTTGATGATGAAAACGATCACGCTCATACAGATAATAAGCGGTATGGTGGCCAATCTCGATAACAATCCTACTATCAGTAATACGGCGCAGAATACTTCTGCAAATACCGTCATCCCCAAAGAAACTTTGTGCCCTACCCCCAGTGGATCCGGGAAAGAATTCATTTTGGCAGTAAAATTGATCAGCTTGGGCCATCCGTGCAATAGTATCAGGCCTCCGAACACTACCCGGAGTACCAGCATGGAAAAACTAACGGCGCCATTTGTATAGCCGGTTGAGAACAGTTTTCTCATAGTAGGTAAGGTTTTTGTGCTAAAATTATTTTCCGCAAGATAAATGAATACGCTTTGCCTTGCTATCGGAGTTATCCACATTGTTGGAAACCCGATCGGAAAAGAAAAGATATAACTTTTATATTTGCTGGTACCACCTATTGGGTTTCCTGTTACGGACATCTGAAGCATAGGCACAGGGAAACAGAACATCAGGTCAGACCATCGCAGAGTACTTCCCCCGGCTGGAAAATATTTCCTCCCGGGATTCGTTTTAAACGCAATATTCAAGACATAACAGCTATAGCATGCAATTCTTAAGAAAAGTTTTTATTCCCGGACATCTGTACTTATCGTTGCTGGCTTTTGCCGGCGCGGGTTTGGCAGGGATGCCTGCTGCCCAGGCACAACAAACACGCATATATACAGATCCGGAAAAAGTATTTAAGGACGCCCAGCAGTATTTCCAGCAGGAAAAATATGCGGTGTCCATGCAGCTTTTCAAGCAAACAATTGATAACATCGACTATTTCCACGAAACCAACCGCGACCTGGTTAAAACAGATGCATTCTACTACTATACCATCTGTGCACTGAAACTGCAACAGGATAACGCGGAAAAAGAAGCCCTCCGCTTCCTCAAACTGGCCAATAACAACGCCCGTGAAGAACTGGTAAGCTACCAGCTGGCAAAATATTATTTCCGTCAGAATAAACTCAAAGAGGCCATTCCCCTCTACGAGAAAGCCAATATCGAAAATTTGTCCAACGCAGAAATCGCGGAAGCAAAATTTGAACTGGCATATTGCTACTTTAACCTGAAAGACTTTACCAAGGCACAGCCACTATTTGCCTCCATCAAAGAAATGCCCGGCAAATATAACCTCCCTGCCAATTACTACTATGGCTTCATCGCCTACTACAACCACCAGTACGGAGAAGCCCTTAACAGTTTCCAGAAAGTGGTGAACGAACCTAAATACAGCAACGTAGTACCCTACTACATCGCTGAAATCTACTACTTCCAGGGTAAAACAGATCAGCTGATCGCCTACACCGAGCCCCTGCTCCAGAAAGGCGGGCAATACTACGAGGCCGAACTGAAACAACTGCTAGGCAAAGCTTACTTCGAAAAAAAGAACTACCAGAAAGCCCTCCCCTATCTGCAGGACTTCCAGGATAATGCGGATGAAGTAAGAAATGAAGATATCTACCAGTTATCATACGCCTATTACCAGACTAACAATCTTAATAAAGCCATCACAGGATTTAAAAGACTGAGCAGCTCAAAAGACTCACTGGGTCAGAACTCCATGTACCTGCTGGGCGACTGCTACCTGCGCACCGGCCAGAAAGCCAATGCCCGCAATGCCTTCGCCTTTTGCGCCAACAACAGCTCTAATGCGCAACAACAGGAAATTTCCCGCTTCAACTACGGCAAATTATCTTATGAACTGGGCTACCCCGATGCTGCCCTCAATGAACTTACACAGTTTGTAAAAACATACCCGCAGTCTTCCTACAACAAAGAAGCCCGCGAAATACTCGTTAATCTCTTCATGAACAGCAACAACTACAAAGACGGTTTAGCGACCATTGAGATGATTGCCGATAAAAATCCGACTGTGCTGAAAGCCTACCAGAAAGTAGCCTATGGCCGTGCCACACAGCTGATCAACGACCAGCAACTGGCCGAAGCCGACCGCTTACTGGATATCGCTATCAGCAACCCATACGATGCACAGATAAAACAACTGGCCCATTTCTGGAAAGCAGAAATCGCCCTCCGTCAAAATAAAACAGACCAGGCCGTTACTAACCTGAACGCCTATCTGAATACCACCGCTCCCGTTTCCGGTGAAGCCAACGCACAAACAGCCAGCTATAACCTGGGCTACAGCCTGCTGAAACAGGACAAATACACCGAAGCGCTGCCTTATTTCGAAACAGCGCAAAAAACCAGCGGTCCCAATGCACAACGTATTGCTACCGATGCTGCCCTCCGCAGCGCCGACTGCTACTACATGCTGCGCCAATTCCCGAAAGCATTATCGCTGTACGACCGCATCATCAGCAACAATGAACCAGGCGCCGATTACGCCACCTATCAGAAAGCAGTCATCCTCGGGTTACAGGGTAAACAAAGTGAGAAACTGGCTTTGCTCAAACAATTGGGTAACAAGTTCCCATCCTCCGGTTTTACAAACGAAACAGATATAGAAATAGCCAATACTTATCTCTCGGAAGAAAAATATACAGAAGCTATTCCTTTCCTCGAAAATGTATTACAGAAACAACCTAACGGCCCCAACGCCCCCAGGGCATTGCTGAAACTGGGTTTAAGCTACTATAACAAAGACAACGACAGCAAAGCGCTTTCTTACTACCGCCAGGTAGTGGAGAAGTTCCCGGGTTCACCGGAAAGCAACGAAGCGTTGCAAAGCATGAAGTCTATCTATGTAAGCCAGGGTAAAACCGACGACTATCTCGCTTTCCTCAAAGCCAGCGGAAGAACAGTAACAGCTACTGCGGAAGACTCGCTCACCTACGCTGCGGCAGAATCCAGGTTCACCGCCAACGATTGCGCAGGCGCCACCGCCGGATTCAACGCTTATATTCAGAAATATCCAAACGGTCAGTTTATCCTGCCCGCCTATTTCTATAAAGCGGAATGCGCGTATAACAGCAAAGACTATACGGCAGCGCTGCCCGCCTACGAATTTGTATTGTCCCGCAACAACAGTCTGTATGCAGAAAGATCCGCCCTGCAGGCCGCGAACATCAATTTCTACCAGGCAAAAAATTATGAAAAAGCAAGAAGCTACTACTTACAGCTGCAAGACCTGGCTACCAGCAAGGAAAACAGTCTTTCTGCCACCAGGGGCCTGCTGCGCAGCAACTACCAGCTAAAACGCTGGGATGAAGTTTCCAACTATGCTGAAATGTTATTATCGGCCGCCAATATCAGCACCGATGACCAGATCATCGCTCATTTCTACCGCGGTAAAGCATTGCAGCAGGCCAAAGATTATGCTGCCGCTCTTACAGAATTCAAAACAGTGGCTGGCATGACCAAATCTGAAACAGGCGCCGAAGCCCGTTACAGCATCGCGGACTGCTACCTGCAACAGAATGAACTCGATGCTGCTGAAAAAGCCGGCTTTGATGTGATTAAAAACACGCCATCCTATGAATACTGGGTCGCTAAATCATATATCCTGCTGGGCGATGTATACAGCCGTCAACAGGACTATTTCAATGCAAAAGCCACTTACCAGAGTATTGTTACCAACAGTACTATTCCAGAGCTGAAACAGGAAGCAAAAGATAAACTGGCCAAAGCAGAAGCAGAAGAAAAAGCAGCCGGTAAAAAACCAAAGAAATAACATTCATTTCAGGATGTTGGAATTTTGACATTTAAGCGCAACAAAGCATGAACATTCAAGCAATATATAACAAACGTACTTTCATCATCACCGCACTGGGCGCGGCAGGACTGCTGTCTTCACAAAAGACTTACGCACAGGAGCCGCTGAAACAGGAAACGATCGATATCATTTCCACCAATCAGCCCAAACTGCGGGATGCCTATAAACTCAATCTCACCGCTTCCCTGCCAGGTATTGATACCAGCAGGCCATCGCTGAAATACCAGATACCGGCGCTCAACCTGAACTTCATGTACCAGGCCACGCCGCTGAAACCACTGGCGCTGGGAAAAGATTCCCTCTCCTACCTGCAGAATAATTTTGTAAAACTGGGCTATGGTAATCTTAAAACACCATACGTACAGGCAGGTTTCGGCAGCGGCAGAAAAGATATTTACAACTACGGCCTGTACGTAAACTATACCGGCTCACAGGGAAAAGAAATCTCCGATCAGATCTACAGCAACCTCAATGTACTGGCCGCCGGTACCTACCTGCTGCCAAAATTCCGGTTCGACGGAAGCATCGGCTATGATCGCAACACCGTGCACTACTATGGCTACGGACACGATACCGTCAACTATAAAAAGAAAGATACCGAACAAACTTTTAACCAGCTGACCGCCACCGTGGGTCTGCAAAACAGACCACAAAACGACTGGGCATTTACCTTTCAGCCCCAGGTGAAGTTTATTCTTTTCAATGATTCCTACAAACGAACAGAAAATACTTTCCTGCTGAAAGTACCTGTGCGTAAACAGGTTTTTGAAGATATCTTTATTGGCGTGGAAGGTGTGTTTGACCTTTCTACCTATAAAGAAGATAACAACCGCGCCATTAACAATAATATAGCCGCTATTCATCCTGCAGTAGACATCATCAAACCGGGCTTTGTATTACACGTAGGCGTAAATCCCACCTGGACCAACAGTAAGTTTTACCTGCTGCCGGACATCGTGAACGAGTCGCACCTGGTACGCAAAAAACTGATCCTGAGCAGTGGATGGATTTCCTATTTTGAAAAGAACTCCTATCGCAATCTTGCCAATAAGAATCCTTTCCTCGCCGGCTTACCGGGAGAAATGCTGAATACCCGCGTGGAAGAAAAATATACCGGTATCAAAGGTACACTGGGTAGTCATTTCAACTATAACACCAAGTTTGCTTCCGTTACCTGGTACAACATGCCGCTGTTTGTAAACGATAGCGCCGACACCAAGAAATTCACCACCCGTAACGAAACCATGCTGCGCGCCTTTCAAATGCACGCAGAAGTGGGATATATAGAGGAAGAAAAATTCCAGGCAAGAGTAAGCTTCGACTGGTACAACTATAATAAACAGGAAACAGAAGTACAGCCATGGCACCTGCCGGCATTCCAGGGCGATTTATTTGCGCAATACACCATCGCAAAAAAATTACACCTGAACGCCGACCTGTTTGCCCTGAGCGGCAGCTATTACCAGCTCCCCAACAAAGACTTCAACAAAACCAAAGGCGCATGGGACCTGAATGCGGGGGCATCCTATGATATCGGTAAAAACTTCGGCGTTTGGCTGAATGCTAATAATATTTTCAACTCCCATTACCAACGCTACTACCTGTACCCTACTTATGGGTTCAATATTGTTGGCGGGATACTGATAAAGTTCTAACTGCTGTTAGCGGTGAGGTTTATGTGCAGGGGAGTTTTTTTTGCCCAGGATTAGACTGATTTTGATGATTTTGATGATTTTTACTTTTTTGATTTAGAAAGATATAAGCTGATAACTGATTACATCTTCCTAAATCCTTCTTAATCCTGTAAAATCAAAATAAAAAATCCTGAAAATCATCAAAATCAGTCTAATCCTGGGCAAAAAAAACTCCCTTGCACATAAACCTCATAGCTAACAGCCAAAGCTAAATCCCAATAAATCCTTAACTTCCCTTTTAGCAAAATCAGTAGAAAGTATCATATCCGGCATACTCTCCGCTACATTTGCTAAAAGCTAACTGCTAAAAGTTAACAGATGCTACAACTATATATCCAGGAAGTGCTGTTTAAACAGCGGGTTTGCGTGGTACCACAGCTGGGTACATTTTCTGTGCAGCATTTTCCTGCGCATTATAACGCCGGCGCACAAACGCTGACGCCCCCGCGTGAGCAGGTGATGTTTACCCAGCAATGGCAGGATGATGGTTCCTGTGTGGAGTGGATTGCCCTGAAGGAAAACCTGGTGCCTGCAGTAGCCCAGCGGAAGCTCGAAAAATATCTCGGGGAGCTGAAAGCAGACCTGCAAGCCGGGAAGCCTTTGATATTACCTGGTATTGGACAGTTACAGGGCGACTTTGCCGGCAATGTCCATTTTCATGCAGAAGAGCTGCCTGTAGAAAACCAGACAATTGACATTACACCGGTTGAACGCAACGATTATAAACCCAACACTTTTACTGACACACCAGTGCCGGTACCCGAACATGTAGCGGCAGTTGAGCCTATTATGACGGAAGAAGTGGAAGACACCCTGGAAGCGTTAACAGAAGAGAGTGGATTTAAATGGTGGTGGGCAGCTATTCCGATAGCCGTTATTGCAATAGGGCTGGCCGCCTGGTGGTATACATCCAGTGTATCAACTGTTGCGAACGAACCGGCACCTGCCGAAAATACACCAGATGTGGCAGCGCAGCAGGCAGCGAAAGACTCTCTCCGGCAGATAGCTATTGCCGACTCAATAGCAGCAGCCAATGCGGTGCATACCTACTTTGCCGTTATCAACAAATATAAAGACAGCAGCGAAGCTGCCAGCATACAGAAAAAGCAAGCCCGCTGGGGCAGGATGATGGTGGTTTACAAAAAAGATTCCATGTACAGAACCGCTGTAGAACTGAATTCTCTGCCTGCCGACACCACACTGCGGCTGGACACACTGAGAAAGAATTTTAAAAGAAAAGATATTTACCTGGATTACTGATCAGACCTTTATTTCTCCTGCTACAATTTCCAGCCCCTCTGCAAAAGTACGGGGCTGATAACCCAGCTCTTTGGCTGCCTTATCAATCAGCAATCCTGTTTTAGCAGGACGGGCAGCGGGTTGCGCCAGCGTTTTTGCGCTGATCTTTTCTACCAGTGAAGTATCGAGTTTAAAGAATTCGGCCGTTTTGATAGCCATATCATAGGGAGTCAGTATTTCATTACCTGAAATATTAAAGAAGCCATCTGCTTTCTTATTGGCAATCAGCAGGCATCCCAATGCCAGATCATGACATAAGGTAGGCGTACGCCATTGGTCATCCACAACCTTTACTTTTTTACCCTGTTGCAAATTATTTTTTACCCAGGTAATCATGTTGTTGCGATGCGGGTCTGCCACCACGCCATATACCAGAACGGTGCGCACAATGGCCCACTGCAGCTTGCTGTTGATCACAAGTCTTTCCGCCGCTACTTTGCTGGTACCGTAGTAGTTGATAGGATTCACCGGGGCATCTTCTGTATAAGGGCCCTGTAAGCCGTCAAATACGAAATCGGTAGATAAGAAAATGAAGAAGGCATTCACACTTTCGGCAGCATGAACAAGGTAACGCGTAGCGCCTACGTTGGTATCCCAGCAGGCATCCTTGTTCTTTTCACAATCGTCGACCTGCGACATGGCGCCGCCATGAATGACGATGTCCGGCTGATGTTTCTCTACCAGCTGCTTTACGCTGCCGGCATCACGGAGGTTTACGGCCTCATAGGTGTAGTTGTCCCGCAGGGGAAAACGATTTGGGCCTCTGCCTGTGGCTATTACATCATACTTTCCATCTTGCAGAAAAAGCGGGATCAGATGTTGTCCCAATAATCCGTTACTACCAGTTATAAGTACCTTCATATTAATTGCGCTATTTTTAAAGATAAGGAAAAAGGCGGAATTTTGTCTTACTCAAGATTAGACTGATTTTGATGATTACATGATTTTTTTCTTGTGATTGTAATTTGATTTAAAAAAGAAAAATCATGTAATCATCAAAATCAGTCTAATCTTGAGTAAGACAAATCTGCTACTTACGCATTCCGAGGTTATACATGGTAAACGCCCAGATATCCGTAGCCTCATCAATCAGTTTGGAAGTAGGCTTGCCTGCTCCATGCCCGGCCTGCGTGTCGATACGGATCAGCACAGGATTCGGACCTTCATTATCTGCCTGTAAAGTGGCCGCAAACTTAAACGAGTGAGCAGGTACCACACGATCGTCATGATCGGCGGTAGTGACCAGCGTAGCAGGATAGGCGGTACCGGGTTTCAGGTTATGCAACGGAGAATATTTCAACAGGTATTTAAATTGCTCAGCATGATCGCTGCTGCCATATTCCACCGCCCATGCCCATCCGATGGTAAATTTCTGGAAGCGCAACATATCCATTACACCTACCGCAGGCAGCGCTACCTTAAACAGTTCAGGACGCTGTGTCATACAGGCGCCAACCAGCAAACCACCGTTAGAACCGCCACGGATGGCTATTTTAGATGGGTTGGTGTATTTGCTTTTCACCAGGTATTCTGCCGCACCGATAAAATCATTGAATACGTTTTGCTTTTTATCCAGCATACCGGCTTTATGCCATGCCTCGCCATATTCGCTGCCACCTCTTAATGATACTACGGCGTATATGCCTCCCTGTTCCATGAAGTACAGGTTGGATACGCTGAAGCCCGGTGTTTGTGAAATGTTGAAACCGCCATACCCGTATATCAACACAGGATTACTGCCATTAAGTCTTATGCCTTTTTTATACGACAGGAACATCGGTACGCTGGCGCCATCTGCGCTCTTAAAAAACACCTGTTTGGTTTCGTAATTAGCAGGATTGAATTTTACTTCTGCCTTATTATATAAAGTAGAAGTACCTGTGCGGATATCATATTTGTATATAGTTGGAGGAGTTACAAAAGATGTATAACTATAGAAGAACTCCTTATCTTCTTTCTTTCCGCCAAAGCCGCCGGCAGTACCGATACCCGGCAGTTTTACCTCCAGCTCCTGTTTGCCGTTGTAATCACATTGATACACGCGGGTGGAGGCATCTTTGAGGTACGACAGGAATAATTTGCCACCGCCGGTACTGGCGCCCTGCAGGGCTTCCTTTCTTTCCGGAACAATTACTTTCCAGTTAGATTCAGCCGGGTTCGCCTGGTCTATCAATACTATCTTATAATTAGGGGCGCCGTGGTTGGTACGCACCAGCAGTTTATCGCCATCATTATCGATTACGCCCGGTTCATATTCAAAGCCTTTTACCAACAGGGCAAAATCTTTCTGAGCAGGATTTTGGGTATCGAGATATGAGAGTTCTGCACCGGAAGTGCCTTCGGAGGTAGAAAGGATCAGAAAACGTTCATCTTCTGTAGTTTGCACACCTGCATTGCGCAGGGGATGTGTGTCGTCCTTATATATTAATACATCTTTCTCCTGCGGATCTCCCAGTTTATGATAATAAACTTTCTGAAACTGGTTTTTGCCGGAAAGTTTGGTTTGTTCATCGGGTTTATCGTAACGGCTGTAATAGAAGCCGTCGTTTTTCCAGGCCAGACCACTAAACTTTACCCATTCCAGTTTATCGGGCAGGAGCTGTTTGGTGGCTACGTCCATTACAAAGCCTTCCTGCCAGTCGGAGCCTGCTTTAGCGAGCAGGTAGGCTACATGTTTGCCATCTTTGGAAAAGGCCATGCTTCCCAGCGCGGTAGTGCCGGTGGCCGACAGTTTATTGGGATCCAGGAATACTTCCGCGGGGCCTCCCAGGGTGGCGGAGCGGTACAGGATGGCCTGGTTCAGCAAACCATCGTTCTTGAAATAGTAATAATAATCGCCATGTTTAACTGGCGAACCATTTTTGGGATAGTTCCACAGTTCTTCCAGTCTTTTCCGGATATCAGCGCGGAAAGGAATATGCGAGAGATAATCCTGTGTTACTTTATTCTGTGCAACGACCCAGTCTTTGGTTTCTTCGCTGTGGTCGTTTTCAAGCCACCGGTAAGGGTCTGCGATTTTAGTTCCGTGATAATCGTCTACGGTATCTACTTTTTTAGTGTCGGGATAAGTGATGGGTTGTTGTTGTGCCATTGCTTGTACTGCTATAAAACTCGCGCTCATAAAGATCCACCGTTTATTATTTTTTTTCAACATATATAATATTTTTTGAAAAAATTATCTACTTTGTTTGACGGAAATTAAAAATTTAGGTTATTTCATCAGATAACAGTTAGAAAACAATTGCAAAATGTTATTTTTGTGCGCCTTTAAGATATTTTTTTAGCAATTTATATGAAAAAACTGAACAACATTGCAGTCCTTACATCGGGAGGAGATGCTCCTGGCATGAACGCCGCAGTTCGTGCAGTTGTAAGAACGGGCATTTATCATCAGCTGAATGTGTATGGCATTATGTACGGCTATAGGGGAATGTTGAAGAACGAAATTTTCCCAATGGAATCTAAGTCTGTGGCCAACATTATTCAGCGCGGAGGCACCATATTGAAGACCGCCCGGTGCAAAGAGTTCTATGAATATGAAGGGCGAAAAATGGCTTACGAGAATCTGAAAAAACACAACATTGACGGGCTGGTAGTAATTGGTGGAGACGGCTCGTTCAATGGTGCGCAAAAGTTCAGCCAGGAATTTGACATTCCGTGTATAGGCTTGCCTGGTACTATTGACAAGGACATTGCAGGGACTGATTCTACTATTGGATTTGATACGGCTGTGAATACGGCGGTAGAAGCGATAGACAAGATCAGGGACACAGCGGATGCGCATGATCGTTTGTTTGTAATTGAAGTAATGGGCCGCGATGCCGGTTACATTGCATTACACAGCGGCATTTCCACCGGTGCGGAGCATATATTGCTGCCTGAACGCAAAACAGAAGTAAACGACATTATTGAAGAACTGCAGGCGAATGAACGCCGTAGAAAACTGGTGAACCTCATTGTAGTAGCGGAAGGTGATGAAACCGGCGGTGCTACAGAAGTTGGCCGCATCATTAAAGAAAGATGCCCTCAGCTGGATACCCGGGTAAGTATTCTGGGACATATTCAGCGTGGCGGCGCTCCCACCTGCACAGATCGTATTCTGGCCAGCCGTCTTGGCTATGCAGCTGTTGATGCCCTCCTCGAAGGCATCCACAATGTAATGATCGGCGTTGTAAACGACAGGATCCATTACACTCCTCTTGATAAAGCTGTTAAAGCCAAACAGGAAATTGACCCCGAATGGTTTAAGATTGTTAAAATTCTTGCGAGTTAAAAAATTAGACTTATGAGTACAAAGGATCTTTCGAAATACTACCACAAGCAAATGGATAATGCTGCTGGTAGAGAGCACTCTTCGCACAAAACAAAAATCGTGGCCACCGTAGGGCCTGCGTGTGATACCTATGAAGGGCTGCTGACACTGGTAAAAGCCGGCGTTAACGTATTCCGCCTCAACTTTTCACATGGCTCGCATGAAGACAAACTGCGGATCATTGAATATATCCGCCAGATCAACAAAACAGAACCTTATACCGTAGCTATCCTGGCCGATTTGCAAGGACCCAAGCTGCGTGTAGGTGAAATCGAAAACAACGCGCTCCCGCTGAAAAAAGGTGATCTCCTCACCTTCGTAAACGAGAAGCTGGTGGGCAACATGGAAAAAATCTACGTTTCCTATCCCGACCTGTACAAAGATCTTAGAGTTGGCCAGAAAATTTTGCTGGACGACGGTAAAATTGAAACAATTGTAAAAGAGATCACTGCCAACGGCGAAATCAAAGCTGAAGTGTCCTTACCGGGTGTATTGTCTTCCAAAAAAGGCTTTAACCTGCCGGATACCAAAATATCCCTCCCGGCACTGACCGACAAGGATATCATTGACCTGGAATTTATCATTGATCACGAATGCGACTGGGTAGCATTATCTTTCGTAAGAAGTGTAAAAGACCTTGCTGTACTGCGCAAACGCCTGGAAGCACGCAAGTCTAAAATAAAGGTGATCTCTAAAATCGAGAAACCTGAAGCCATCCAGAACCTGAAAGAAATCATCTGGGAAAGCGACGGCGTAATGATTGCACGTGGCGACCTCGGTGTGGAACTGCCCGTAGAGCAGATCCCGATGATCCAGAAAGATATCATCCGCAAATGTATTCACCGTGCAAAACCCGTTATTGTGGCTACACAAATGATGGAGAGCATGATGGACCGCACCCGTCCAAACCGTAGTGAAATCACCGACGTGGCCAACGCCGTACTGGAAGGAGCCGATGCAGTAATGCTCAGCGGTGAAACAGCTACCGGCATGTTCCCTGAACTGGTGATCCAGACGATGAATAAAATTATACAGGAAGTGGAAAAAGAAGCGATCATTTACAATCGTAACCTGATCCCTCACCGCCACTCTCCTACCTTCCTCAGCGATGCACTGTGCTACAACGCATGTAAAATTGCGGAAGATCTTGACGCAGATGCCCTCATCGGTATGACCCAAAGCGGCTACACCGGCTTTATGCTGAGCAGCTACCGTCCCCGCAGCCCACTCTACATCTTCACCAAAGAAAAATCATTGGTGAATCAGCTGAGCCTGAGCTGGGGCGTTCGCGCTTTCTACTATGAAGAAGAAGAAAGCCTGGATGATATCGTGTTCGATCAGATCAACATCCTGAAAGAAAGAGGTTTCATCAAATCAGGCGATGTTGCCGTTAATACCGGTAGCACCCCTGTTAAAGAACATCTGCCAACAAATATGCTGAAGATCACAAAAGTAGACTAACCTCTCTTTTTAAATAATACCAGCTAATTGCATTTAGCAACGGAGATTAAGTGTAATACTTAATCTCCGTTCTTTTTTACCCCATTATTGCTAAAGTAATCCAACTACAGGCTAAAAACTATTGACGATATATACAAACTTGTCTGTCTGTTTATAATTCCATACTTTTGCTTCATGAAAGAACAGGGCGCCAAAGAAAGAATCCTGCAAACAGCCAGCGAGCTGTTTTACCAACAGGGCTACCAGGCTACTGGTATTAACCAGATCATTGAGGAGGCCGGCATTGCTAAAGCCAGCCTGTATCAGCACTTCCCGTCCAAAGAAGCCCTGCTGACGGCCTACCTGCAAAGAACCCGGCTCAGCAGGCATGAAGAGCGTATGGCTTTCGTTGAACACCTGGCACCGGGAAAGGAAAAGCTGATGGGATTGTATGAATATCGGTTGCATCACATGCAAACCAATAACTTCAAGGGCTGCGCCTTTACCCGCATCGCCTACGAGCTGCCTGGTCTTAATGAAGACGCACTGGCACAGGTTCGTGCTCATACCGATATGCTCAAATCCTTTATTACAGCGCAGTTACAGGTCATCAAAAGTCCTTTCCCCGCCGAAGAACTAAATGAGATGACCGATATGCTGCTAAATCTCTACGAAGGCGCAGGCTTGCAAGGGTATATCCGGAAATCGGCCCAACCGATGGAAGATGCCAAAAAAATCGCACTGAAACTACTGACAACACTGTAAAAACAAATCATATCCGGGAATCATGCCGGTATCTATTATCACGTAAAAAATTTTACACAAATGAAAACAGACCAGTCTGTATATATTCCAACAGCAGCTGTTAATCCATGGCTTTCCCTCGCCGTGATCCTGCTGGCGCCACTGATCACCGTTATCGATATCTTTATTGTGAACATCAGTACACCGGCCATCAAAGCCTATTTCCACAGTACAGACGCCGCACTGGAACTGGTGATCGCCTCGTATCTGCTGGGGTATGCCGTATTCCTGATTACGGGCAGTCGCACCGGCGATTACCTGGGCAAGAAAAAAGTGTTTATTGCCGGACTGGCCGCCTTTACGGTTACTTCTGCCATGTGTGGTTTCGCCAATTCCATGGAAATGCTCATCATATCCCGCTTTCTGCAAGGAGTGGCGGCTGCCTTTACTGTACCGCAAACCATTACGCTGATCCAGCTTAGCTTCCAGTCGCCCGCCGACCGGGACAAAGCCTATGGCCTGTATGGTATGGCATTAGGTATTGGAGCCACCATCGGGCAGTTCCTGGGTGGTTACTTTATTACCTCTCACCTGATCGCGGACAGTTGGCGCCTGATTTTCCTCGTTAACTTACCTGCCGGCATCATCGCCATCATACTGGCTGCCATCTTTGTACAGGAGTCCGGGCAAAACAAATCAACCCGCTTTGACGTGCCGGGCATCATTTTACTCACACTGGCATTATCTCTCCTGATATATCCTATTATACAGGGCGCAGAACTGGGCTGGCCACTATGGACCATCTATATGATGGCAGCTGCGTTGCTGTTACTGGTGGTTTTTACCGGTTACCAATACCGGCTGGGAAAACGGCAACGCGATCCGCTGGTTCCGCTGGAACTCTTTCGTATCAAGAGCTTCAACACCGGTATCATCAGCGTATTATTTTTCTTTGGCGTAAACACCGCTTACATTTTCACTGTCTCCATTTATTTCCAGAACGGTTTTCATCTATCGCCATTTACTGCCGGCAACTACTTCGTGATGCAAACCATTCCTTTTCTGCTGGCGTCATTATGGTCCATCAAAAATGCGGCACGCTACGGCACGCGTCTGTTGCAGATCGCCTGTTTGCTGATGATCCTTTCATTTATCCTGCAGTTAATATTATTTCGGGGAGATGAGATAACGCCCTGGGCTATTCTTCCCTGTCTGATCATCTACGGCAGTGGTTCCGGACTCCTCATGCCATCCTTATTAAAAGTAGCCATGTGGGATATGCCGGCCGCCAAAGCCGGTGCTGCAAGCGGCGTGTATTCTACTGTTCAGCAGTTTGCATCTGCCCTGGGAGTAAGTATACTGGGTGGTATTTTCTTATATCTCGCCCGTAATACCGGCAATTTTTATTTGGCCTACAAAGTAGCCCTGTGCTGTATGATGGGTTATTTATTGGTGGTGATAGTTATACTCAACAAAGCTAAGCGCTGAGTACTTCTCTTTGCTTTTTATAAGTAGCCAGGTAAATGATCAGCGCAACAGCAATCAATGCAGTACCGGCAATACACACACCCGTCCATTGTGCAAATGACCATACCCATAATCCAATGCCGGAACCCAGCGAGGTGCCAACAAAACTGGTGGTCATGAACACCGTGTTTAAACGGTTCCTTGCTTCCGGTAACAGGGTATAAATGCGTGTTTGATTAGACACATGAATTCCCTGTAAACCCAGGTCAATAGCGATGATACCAATGATAATACCAATGATATTTGCCCGGAATATATAGAACAGGAAATAGCCAAAGAGTAAAAAGATGATACCATAGCCGATAGCAATGCGTGGATTTTTTTTATCTGCGATCCTGCCCACGAGCGGAGCGCCCAAAGCGCCTGCTGCTGCTGCGAGTCCCATCAATCCAATTTGCTCGCTGGTATATTTAAAAGGCGCATCAGATAATAAAAATACCACTGTTGTCCAGAACATGCCAAACATTGCAAAACAACAGGCATTAATAGCAGAAGCCTCCCGCAACACAGGCTGCTCTTTAATCAGCGTAAGCAAGGATTTCATGAGGTCACCATAGGAACCACTGAAATTTGGTTTGCTCGAAGGAAACGAGGTAATCATAATCACCGCCAGCATGGCGCTGATACCCGCCGCTATCCAGAACATAGCCCGCCAGCCAAGGTGATGGCCCACCACGCCGCTCAGCGTACGCGATAGTAATATGCCCACCAGTAAGCCGCTCATAATAGTACCAATCACTTTACCCCGGCTAGCCGGATCAGAAAGATTGGCCGCCAGTGGTAATATCAGCTGGGGAACTACAGATGTGAAACCGATCATCAGCCCGGTCACTTTCAGCATTGTAATGTTAACAGATTTCGCTGCTGCCACCAATGCCACCACCGCGGCCAGCGTCATCACAACAATCTGTCGTTTTCTTTCCAGCTTATCGCCCAGGGGAACACAAAACAACAGCCCTAACGCATATCCCACCTGTGTAAAAAAAGTAACCTGTCCCGCGTTACTTTCTGATACTTTGAACTCCTCGCTCATCAATACCAGCAAAGGCTGGCTATAATAAATATTGGCGACGATCAACCCGGTACAAAGGGCCATGATCAATATATTCCATCGGCTAAGCACCATAAATTCCGTTTCTTTTTTTGCGTTGCAAAGATAACGCTTTACCGTTTAGCACATAGCCATTAGCTTTGGTACCGGCTTATACCGGAAAACGGTAAATTTGTAAGGCTATTCAACAGTGATTACTAACAGCTCAGGCGCCCGGCGGACTAACGGCTAAACGCTAAAAGCTAAAAGCGATATCGGTATGTTTACAAGCATCAATCCGTTTACACAGGAAACCATCGCTGTATACACAGCGCATACACCATCAGACATAGAGGAGAAACTAACGCTGGGGCATAAAGCTTACCAAACGCTGTTATCGGTACCACTGGAACAACGTCGCCAATGGATGATGCAGATAGCAAAGTCCATGAAAGATCATGCAGACATACACGCGGCACTGATTACACAGGAAATGGGTAAAACGCTGAAAGAAGCCAGGGCAGAAGTTTTGAAGTGCGCCACTTCGGCAGAGTATTATGCAGAAAACATCGCGGAGATGCTGCAACATAAAGCTATCAGTTCAGACGCCTATAAAAGCTATGTGGCTTACGAACCCAAAGGCATTGTGCTCGCTATTATGCCCTGGAACTTCCCCTACTGGCAGGTATTCCGTTTTGCCATTCCCAATATACTCGCCGGTAACACCGGGCTGTTAAAACACGCCAGCAATGTAAGCGGTTGTGCGCTGGCGATAGAGAAAATATTCTCCGAGAGTGGTTTTCCACCCGGCACCTTCCAGTCGGTACTGGTGTCTTCCAAAGATATAGAACCCATTATTGCTGATCCGCGTGTACAGGGCGTTACCCTTACCGGCAGTACGCCTGCAGGTAAAAGTGTAGCCGCGCTGGCGGGTAAGCATATCAAGAAAACCGTACTGGAACTTGGAGGCAGCGATCCTTTTATTGTGCTGAAAGATGCAGACCTCGAGGCGGCGGCCAAAACAGCGGTACAGGGCCGTATGCAAAATGCCGGACAGTCCTGCATTGCCGCCAAGCGCTGGATTGTGGAAAAAGAAATTGTACCTGCTTTTACCGCCGAAGTAAAACGTATCCTGCAATCCCTCCAACAGGGCGACCCAACCCTGGAAAGCACTACTATGGGGCCTATGGCCCGCCCCGACCTGGCCGACGATCTCGCCCGGCAGTTACGGGAAAGTATTAACCAGGGCGCAATACTGGAGTTGGGCGGTACCCATGAAGGCTGTAACTTTGCGCCGACCCTGCTAACCGGGGTCACCAACCAGATGACCGCTTTTAAAGAAGAAACATTTGGCCCGCTGGCCGTAATCATAGAAGCCGCTAACGAAACAGATGCCATCGCCCTTGCCAACGAAACTGAATTTGGATTGGGCGCCGCACTGTGGACCAGCGACCTCGACAAAGCCGCCCGGCTGGCTACGCAAATAGAAAGCGGAAATGTTTTTATTAATGCCATGGTGCGCTCGGATGCACGCCTCCCATTTGGTGGCGTAAAACAATCGGGGTATGGCCGGGAATTATCACTCGAAGGCACACATGAATTTTTGAATGTAAAAACAGTATATATACAAGAAGCAGCTGTTAGCCATTAGCTGTTAGCTGTTAGTAAATGCAGCGGAGACTAACATACAGTCATCATCACTGCATTGACTAACAGTTAAAAGCGGAGAGCTAAAAGCTAAAACGATCTGTAATGACCACTTCTCTGAAACGCGACCGCTATACTCCCTATATCAGTTTCTCCCGGAAAGATTGGGCGGAAAGAAGCGGCGACGCCATGCTGCAAATGCAGGATTATGACCTGGAAGCGCTCCATGGCATGAACGAACCACTTACACAGGAAGAAATTACACAGGTATATCTTCCTTTGGCACATCTGCTGAATTTATATGTAACTGCTTCACAGCAGCTGCATACTGCTACCAGCAGCTTTCTCAGCAGCCAGGTACATAAGGTACCCTACATTATTGGCATTGCCGGAAGTGTGGCGGTAGGAAAAAGTACCACCGCCAGGGTATTACAGAAATTGCTGCAGGCATGGCCCAACCACCCGAGGGTGGACCTGGTTACCACGGATGGATTTCTTTATCCCAACAAAGTCCTGGAAGCCAATAATATCATGAACCGCAAAGGATTCCCGGAGAGTTATGATATCAAAAGACTGATCCATTTCCTGGCAGATGTAAAATCCGGCAAGGAAAAGGTGGCGGCGCCGCTGTATTCGCATCTTGAATACGATGTATTACCCGGACAGCTGCAGTGGATAGAACAGCCCGATATTGTGATCGTGGAAGGTGTAAACGTATTACAGGTACGCCACCGGCAACAACAGAAAGATCCCGCTGTTTTCGTATCTGATTTTTTTGATTTCAGTATTTATGTGGATGCAGCGGAAAAAGATATCCGCAAATGGTATATCGCGCGTTTTGAATCATTGCGCAGAACCGCTTTCCAGAATCCTGAATCCTTTTTCCACCGCTATGCACATCTTTCCGATACTGCTACTGTGGAACTGGCCACCCAGATCTGGGATGATATCAACAAGCCAAACCTTGAGCAGAATATAGCGCCTACCCGCTACCGCGCCAGTCTTATCCTGGAAAAAGGGCATCACCATTTTGTTCAGTCTATTCAATTGAGAAAAACCTGATGGCAGGTACCTCTGTTATACGTGATCAGCTGCGGGCATTGCTTCAGGAACCCTTAAAGGATTGGGAACTGCTTGAAGCTATCCTGCAGCCGGTTACTTTTAAAGCAGGCGATTTTCTTTCAGAAGCAGGGAAAACAGCCAATGCTATCTTTTTTGTGGAAACCGGTATCGTAAGGGTATATACCGTTCACCAGGGAAAGGAAATCAGTATGGATTTTGCCTTTCCGCAGTCTTTTACCACCTCCTTTGCTTCGTTTATTACCCGGCGGCCTGCTGTTGTAAATTTGCAGGCAATTAGGCCGGTAAATGCCTACGCGTTTTCCTACGAAGATCTGCATAAACTATACGCCGTTTCTCTGCAGTCGCAGCAAATCGGCCGCCTGATGGCAGAGCAGCAGTACCTGTTGAAATATAACCGGGAGCTGTCGTTCCTGCGGTTTTCTGCGCAGGAAAGGTATGCGCAGTTGTTGAAAGAACATCCGGAAGTGGTGCAGCATATCCCCATCAAACAAATTGCTTCCTACCTGGGCATTGAACCGGAAAGTTTGAGTCGTATCCGTAAAAATATGAGCAATATGGATTAACTAACATTTGTTAACATGATTGCTTAAAAAGATGATGACCTTTGTATCCTAAAAAAAATACAAATGGCTTTCTTTTCCGGCTTACTCACTATCGCACTTTTATTACTGGGTATTGGTTATCTATTTCATATTCCCGCTTTGTTGACATTGCCGGCTGATGCGCGTATATCCGCTGCCGTTATGTTCCTGCTCATCGGATTTTTCCACCTGATGAAACCCCGTAAATTAACTTATATGGTAGAAGGCATGTTGCCTTATCCTTATCTCCTGGTAATAATAACCGGCATCATGGAAATGTTGCTGGGAGCAGGATTGCTGTTTCCGGTCACCTGGAATTATGCCGGTTGGGGACTGATGCTTTTACTGGTAGCTATGTTTCCTGCCAACATCCGGGTAGCGGTAAAACAACTACCCGCACCCGGCGGATTACCGGCAAAGCCCTGGTATACCTGGAGCCGGTTATTGTTTCAACCTGTTTACATTTTATGGATATGGTGGGCAATTAATTAATAACTTTATTCCATTCTAAAATTTGCTACATCATGCGCATACAATTTTTACGCAATGCTACATTGCTGATAGAATGGAATAATAAGCGGATATTGGTAGATCCAATGCTGGGGGCAAAAGATAGTCTGGATACTGTTCCCAACGCTGCCAATACCATCCGTAACCCGATGACTGAATTACCACTGGACGAATCTGCGCTGAAAAGCCTCCTGGCTTCCCTGGACGCCATCCTCGTTACGCATCGTCACCGCGACCATTGGGATGTAACTGCACAGGCCATCTTAACCAAAGGGCTGCCGGTGTTTTGTCAGCCGGAAGACGAAGCCGCGATCATCGAACAAGGTTTTACCAACGTGGTGCCGGTTAAGAGCAGTATTAACTGGGAACATCTTGATATCACCCGTACTGGTGGCCAACATGGCACCGGTGAAATCGGCAAGATGATGGCGCCGGTGTCCGGTTTTATATTGAAAGATGGGCAACGCACTTTATATATTGCCGGTGATACTGTATGGTGTGAAGAAGTAGCTGTTGCGATGGATACCTTCCGCCCCGATTATGTGGTGGTGAATGCGGGCGCCGCGCAGTTTTTGAAGGGAGATCCAATTACGATGACGGCAGCTGACGTTATTACTACGATACAACATCCGGCACAAAGTAAAGTCGTTGCGGTACATATGGGCGCCATCAATCACTGTTTTCTTTCGCGGGAAGCATTGAGAGAAGAGGTAGCCACGGCTGGGCTCACTGCCATTATCCCCGAACAGGGCGAATGGATAATCGCATAATATTGGTTAGTTAGTTAGTTCAAAAAAGGGCTGTATCTGTTTAGATACAGCCCTTTCTACATCATGTGAGGAGCTATTACACCCATTCATTAACATGCTTTGCATTACCCATGCTCATTTCACGGGCTGAAATGGTAAAGGAGATTACCATAGGGTTTTTGTTCTCGTAGTCGAAAGACTCTTCAAACTTAACCAGGTAGCCTTCTTTAAATTCCAAAGTTTTCAATTTGGCATCAGTATCTCTTTTGTAAAAGGTGATGGAACCATCTTTTCTTTCAAAGTTGTTGACCATCCACTCAAAGAGTTCTGTTTTACCAGTGGATTCTACCGTCAGCTTAATGCGTCCGCCGCGGGTAATTGCCGATGGGCGTCCGGTAGCATCTGTTTCCTGTGTGAGATCGTAGGCGACGTGCTGTACATTGTACTCTTCACCGCCGGCTGTAAATTTTGCCTTGAATGACATGTGGGTTAATTTTAAGGTTACAATAAAGAAAAAATAATTAGGATTTATTTATGTATTTATAAGTCTCAAATATAGGATTAAATTTTTAATAGTTAAGGATCCTAACAAATAATTTTTATCATCATATCTATTTACCAAATGCTTCATTCACATTAGTGCGCGCGGCTGTTCAGCAACATCATTTGCCGGCAATTATCAAGGTCCCGGCTCTTACTTTCCAGCTTCGCATTCAGGTCGGCCACCTGTACTTTCAGGTCGGCAATACTTTGTTGTGCATTTTGCAATTCACGCAGTTGTTGCTTGGTTTGCTGCAGTGATAAACAGTTTTGCACAATGTTATCATAGAGGCCATAGTGGGTCACTGCATCTTTGGGTATGGAGTTGCGCATATCCGCCAGGGAAGCAGCTATCACCTGATCCATATAATTTGCATTCTGATTAGGCAGATTGATGGAATCGAGGTTATGTTTTACTTTGTCGAGCTTTTGCAGGAACTCTGCCTGAAATGCCTGTTCCTGTCTGAAAGCACTGAGCTCTTTTCGCAGGGAAGCATTTTCCCTGGCAGGAACCTGGTAGTTAAAAAATACCGCTAACACAAACAAAGCTACTGTTATAATAAAAAATAACAGGAACCATATAAAGGAAATATTTCTCTCCTGCCTGTTTAATACTTGCATACTACGAAACGATTTTTTTATTTGAAATTATCTTGCTGTTATAATACGATGAACGGATGACCTAGTCTGTAAAAAACCACCTTTTTGTTTTATGCTTACGCAGGTATTCTGCATCTTCTGCCGATTCTTCCTTCACAAAAATATTACCGTCCTGCTTGCGTCCGATATAATCCAGTCTGCTCAGGCTTTCAAACAATTTATTCACGGCACGCACAAACGGGATCATTGGTTGCAGGCACTCTCTCACGTCGAGATGTTTATAGCGGATATTAGCGCAATTGATCATCAGGTTTTCGAGTTCTCCCTGCCGCAGTTCACACCATTCCGACAGGTAGTTGAGCAGTTCTTCTTTACCTGCACCGGCACGCTGATCGATGGCGTTCTTCATGGTACGTGCAAGACCGGCGATAATTTCCAGCATCTGTGCCGGCGCCTGGTTCAGGGCCAGCCATCTGAACTGGGTAATACGGGTACCCAGGAACTGTACCATTTTTTCGGTGATATAAAGTACTACCAGTGCGAGGTCGTTATTCTGGTTTCTGCCGTAAATTTTTTGTACGATATGTACGCCGTACAATTCCATTTGTCCGAGAAACTGATCCAGTTCGTGATGCAGATCTATCAATGAAGGATGCGCACTTACAATGGTGCAGGGTGGAATATAATCGTCATCCATCTGGGGCCGGCCATCCATTACATTGATGCGTGCCAGCACCATCTGGTAGCTGCCCAGTTGGCCGGATGGCAGGTGAGAAGCGGGCGCCACATATAAATTATACTCCGGTGTAGCGTAAGGCAATCTCGGCGGATCTTCATCCAGTAATGGTTCTCCGCTGGGCTGACGGTTAAACGGATTTACCTGTATCAATACATAGTAAGTGCTTTCCGTGTGTTGCGGATCCCAGGTATAGGTAGCTTCCGGAAATGTAGTGGCATACTTCAGCGAATGCACGGTATGTTCCGGTATCTCTATCCTGCCTCCGCCGGGTGTTAATGCCCGGCATTCTGTTAACTTGATACGCCACAGCTGCTGATTATCGTTGATAAACCAGCAACGCAGTGATTCTTTATTTTCCGCTTTGGGTGGTAAGAGGCCATAATTGAGGGCGTGTATGCTACAGGAAAGCGCGTCCCTGATCTGATCCAGCAGTGCATTCTCCGTATCTATAAAATGCTGCTTCTTTATCTTCATGCCATCCACCCAGTTAACGGGAAAATGCTTTAACGGTTCTGCCATAATACTGCTTTTACGATAACATAATTCTGTTGCAAATAATTACACTGTTTTCCTTGATGCCATTCATAAATACGGCTTTATTAGGATCCAGTGTTTTGGCGCCGCCAAACCAACGGGGCTTCAGGTGAAACACCCATCCGTAAGGTTGTCCGTTGTTATCTACAAAATCAATAGGGGTATTGGGATACCGGTCGTTATAGTCGTTTATAAAATGATAAAATAAATCACCCAGGTCCATTTTTATCGGCGTACGGGCCCTGAAATAAGTGCGGCTGTTGTCTGCAGGGCCTTTCTCCATTTCCAGCCCGATAACGATCAGGTCCCTCATCTCATCCTCATTTACTTCCGGCATATCTTTATACATAGGGTATTGCCACCACTTATGCACTTTAACAGGAATGGCCATCATCTTCTCAAAAGTTTTATACACAAAGGTGGGCAGCACAAATGAGAACATGCTGGTGAGCATCGGGTAGTAAAGGAAAGTATCCTTATCCAGGAAGCGGTTTACCAATACAAATCCGGCCCCTCCAAATAACCAGATGGCCAATATAAAAGACAGCTCAGATACCAGGGTGGTTTCGTTGGCCCAGAAACGGGTATACATAAAATGACAATGCACTATACCGAGCCCCAGGAACCATACTTCATAAAAATAATATTGGTTCATCAGGTTCTGATGTGTAAACAGGAAAGGGATGGAACTGATAACGGCAAATATCAGCGTCATACACACTAAATACAACAGTGCTTTCTTTTTATAAAGGCTGAAATTTTTAATGTATCTGCTGAGCAAGGCCACTATGAAAGATCCTAAGGCCAAAACGCCGGCCAATATAAAATAAAACTTAGCAGTATATCTCATAGTTCGTTTGGTATGTCAAGGTTTTTTTCGGGTTTGGGTACTAACATTTCTTCGGTTTTTCCAGATGCAGGATAATAGCAAAAATAATTCCATATAAACGGTTACCCGTTGTTTACAGAAAAAAATTGTATCCCATCAGGCCCTGCTCAGGTTGCTTATCGTCCATGACTACCTTTTTATCGCCCGCCGGTGGCCTCAACAATGTATTAATTTCCACATCTGCCGGTAACAGGTATCCATAACAGGTTTCCAGCAACTTACCATATGGTTGCCACGGCAGGTAATCGTATATACGTTGACGTTTAACCGGTCCTATGCTGACAGTTACTACCGGCATATCTGTATAACATTGTGTGCCCACCATTGCATCTACTCCCAATGCACATTCGCCCAAAGGCACATGATTCTCCGTGTCGATCAGCTGTGGTTCGCGGTTCCAGGAAATTTCCACCGCTTCTTCCAACACCTGCTCCAGGCACAGCTTTACCAACGACATATTACCCGCAATATGATGCATATATGGTAACAGCTTTACCAGCCTGTTAGCTCCCGCTGCCGGGAGCCCTTCCGGCAGGTTCCAGAACGCATGGAATAACTGATCAGCGTCTTTCCCAAATACATCAAACAACAAATGCTTCTCCCGCTGCTCCAGGTATACCCGTTGCAGAAAGAATTCATTTTCCAGCGGCTGGAAAAACCGGCGCGCCTGCTGCTGCTGCTGCTGCTGTTTTTTATAACGCGCTACCATTTCAGTAACCCCGCTTTGACGGGACGACTGCTCCTGCCTGAACTCATGAAACACCCCCTGGGGTAAACGATCATAGATCCCATCCCTGGAAAGCGAAAAATTTATAAATGGCTGATAAGGCTGACTATCATCCAGTTTTACATGAGTAATATCTGTAGTAAACGAACGGGTAAACACATTTTTCATCTGTACAACGACCTCTTCTTCCCGTACATGATTATCCAGTAACTCACCTACCACCACTTCCGCTCTTACATCATAAGGCAGAGCATTGACGTGGTCAATTACCTCCTCCAGCACGGCCGCCTTCTCTGCATTATTTACCATATGATATGATTTAGGTTTTTCTTATCCAGTTACTACTGTTAGCATAACTATCTTTCATCTATGGTTCCGGGCTAACAACTCAGTAACAAAAATAGGGGTTTGCTTTTATTATTATGGCTTAAATTTTGATCCGTGAAAAAAAATTTTTTTACGTGAATTAACTGTCGCTATTTGTCTAAATTTATACTAAAATTGTAAAAACCTGAAAAACCGATGGCCCCCCGTAAACCCGAAAATGAACGTAAGGTAACTTCATTCAGACCCTTTGGAAAAATAGCCAGTCATGTTGACCCGATGGTGCTCTGGACATTTCTTGGCCTGTTCCTTATCAGCATAGTACTGCTCGCCTTCCAGCTCGACGGAAAGGAAGATTGCAGCAACACAGATATCAAACTCAGTCATATACAGAACAGCAACAGTAAAGCCTACTCTGTAGGGGAAGTCATTACTTTCAATGCCGAAACGCAGGATAAAAAAAACGCGGCCTTCACCTGGGAATTCGGTGACTCCAGTGCAAAGGCCACCGGCAAACAGGTGTATCACTCCTTTAATAAAGCCGGCAGTTACATGGTTACGCTGACATCCGGTAAATGCACGTGGAACAAGGAAGTACTGGTGATCATGAATACACCGGTAACCGTACCAGGCAATGCCGCAGATATATTCCCCGTTATTGAAGGTCCTTCCGAAGCCTTTGCAGGCAGACCGGTTACCTTCAGCAACAAAACGCCATCGGCCCGTGAATGGATGTGGCGCCTGCTGCAGGATAATGCGGATACGCATTCCAACTCTTCTGTGACCTATACCTTCTCCTCACCGGGAGAAAGAACCCTGTCACTTATTATTAACGGCGACAGCAGTCACATGGTGCTCAAACATATCACTGTATTCCCGGCACGTCCGGCCGAACGTCCGGATGTACCTGAACCGGTGATTGCCCCGGCGCCGCTGCCAACACCGACCGCGCCTGCTCCGCCGCCACCGGAGAAAAAGCCATCTATCTCTGATGACGAATTCAAATACCTGCTGATACAGGTTACTCAGAAACAAAAATCAGCATCCGACTTTGCACAGTATCTCTGCAACAACCTCAACGCAAGAGTGGTACTGAACGCCGACGATGTAGATAATTTTGCACATTTCTGTTCCCGCATCTATGGCAAGAAAAAATTCAAGATAGAAAGGGTAAACCTGACCAAAACGCCCGATGGTTGTATCAATGAGATCCTCATCAAATATGACCGTAAAAAAGTGTTGGGTATATTTTAAGCGGAAATCATGAAAGGAAAATATTATAAACTACCCATAGATTTTTCCCAGCTTCTGCAAAAAAGGGATATGCCGGCCATTGCACTGGAAGAATCTATTGAACAGCATATCCACCTGTTGATTACCACGGTATTGGGAGAAAATAAAGATGATCCCCAGTACGGCTGCGGATGGTGGGACAGCGACTTCGATATCAAGGCCTCCAATAATGAAGTAAAAGAGCAGATAGAAAATGCGGTAAAGGCATCTATTGTGCGCTATGAAAAAAGGATAACACAAATCAGGGTGGTAGCTGCTGTAAACCAGGAAGAGCTGATGCTGCCGGCTACCCGTAAAATGAAAAAGAAGATCCGTGTAACCGTAACCGGTGCCATTGCCAAAAACAACAACCCGTTCCAGTACAGCAGCTTCTTCTATATCAGTCCGTTATCTTATGATTGATCAATTTGTTTATTAACCGCTGCTCATGAAAGAAAAAAAGGAAAGAATAAAAGACCGGATGCTGAAAACCGCTGCCCGCTTATGGGGATACCCCGATGCAGAAGTGGAAACCTCTTTTGATCCGGTAGTGCAATTGCTGCTCGAGGCTTGTGCCGCCGAACTGGAAAAAATTTCCGGCGAGGTAGATGTATCACATGCACGCCTGGTAGAAAGACTTGCACAGATCATGATGCCGGAACCGATTACCAGCAGCCAGCCTGCCTATGGCATCCTTCATGCCATAGCCACAGAGCCGGCGGCCGATATTCACGCCGATCACCAGTTTTATCATCATACCAAAACAGGTACCCATACCCGCGACCTCTTCTTTTCGCCGGTAGCCAGTCACCGGCTTTTCCGCGGGCAGGTACAGTACCTGGCCATTGGCAACAAGTTATACGAAACACGCGATAACTGGTTCAAAGAACAGGTGCTCCAGGGCCAAAGCTTTCCTGACATGGCGCCCAACCACCTGTGGATAGGGCTGTCTATGGAAGATGTAGCCCAATCCTGGGAAGGAATGTCGTTCTTCTTTGACCTTCGTAATATTCACCAGCAGGAAATGTTTTATCACTACCTGCCCCTGGCGAGGATATTTCTCAACAACCGGGAAGTGACTGTTAAAGCCGGTTACCACCATAGCCGCAGCGTGGCAGAAGAGGAAGTAGATGGTATGATACAGGTAGCCGTAAATAACAATGCACGTTACAGTCAGCATATCCTGCAACGCTTCCGCCGGCATTTTCTGACCATAACCAATGCGCCCGCCCCAACTGCGCCAGGCGTCCCCGAACCCCTGCTCCGGATTTTCGGAACAGAGAGCAACCGGCTCAACAAAGATATACACTGGTTACGCATTGAGTTCCCGGAATCGTTACATCACACGCTGCTGGAAGATCTTTATTGCAGCATCAACTGCTTCCCGGTCATCAACAAAAAAAATAACGAGCAGTCCATGAAACTGAATCGTTATCTGAATATTATCCCGATGCAAACCCCTGATATCTTTTTTGATATCAAAAGGGTGTATGACCTGGAAGGCACCGATTACTATGTACGTAACTTTTCCACTGCCGGCCAGATGCAGGAAGGCGAGCTGGTAATCCGCAGCAGTGGGATAGGCCGCTTTGATACCCGCGAAGCCAAAGAGGTAATTGCCTACCTGGTGGAGGTGATCCGGGATGAAAGCTCCCTGTTTGAAGAAGTAAAGAATGACTATGTTACCAACCGCATGCGGGAACTACACCAGCTCATTGCATCCCTGGAAGAGCAGCTGCAGCCGGGAGCCAACAAAGGCAATATTCCCTATGTGATGGTTAAGCCAAAAGAAAATGCAGAATATATCTTCATTGAATTTTATTCCACCAATGGCACCGTAGCCAACAACATCCGCATGGGTACCCGCCTGTTGGAATATGGCAATATCAATACCCGCCCTAACAGTATTACTTTACTCACCAATACCCAGGGAGGAAAAGACCGGTTGAATATTGATGAAAAGATAAATCTTTACCGTTCTCATCTCCTTTCACACAACCGCATTGTAACACCGGAAGATATCAAGGCGCTTTGCCGTACCATTTTCGGGAAGGAAATGAAATCGGCGGTAGTATCGAAAGGGATTGCCCTGCAACCGGGCAGTGGGGCCGGTTACAGCCGCACGTTGGATATCCGGATTGCCTTATACCAGGCAACCGAACGATACCCTTCTACTAATCTGCATTATATGAAAGAGGAGTTGTTGTTGCAACTGGAAGAAAAATCCAGCAATACTTTTCCTTACCGGGTGTTTATCAACGAAGCGCTGGTGTAACTTGTCAGCGCAGGGCTACTGTTGTATGCTGCGATGCAGTTGACAACGCGGTATTCCTGTTGTTACTTATCCCGCGTAACTGTACATCTCCGCCGGTCTTCAGCAAGTCGGCAGGTACGCCTTTCCTTCCGTCTGCGGCATAAAGTACTACTGTGTTACCAAAGCCAAGATCCACATAAACGCGGTTGCTCACCAGCCAGCCCTTACCCGAGAGACTGGAGTTTTTACGTATATACACGCCGTTAGCCTGCAGGTCGTCGAGCAGTAGAATGCTGACCAGCTGCCCGTCTTCGAAAGCTTTGTTGTTTTGCAAACGGGCGGCATATACCACCGCTGATTGTTTGGGAGCGGCCTGTTTACCTAAGGTGATGCGGATGGTATTAAAATCTTTATCCCCTGTTTTGCTTGCGGGCGGAGGTGTGGCAAACACAGATCCGTTGGTGGTGTTCTTAGCAAAAACATTATATCCAAACCCTGGCATATACAGTTCGGGGCTTTCAAAAAGTTGTTTGATAGCAATAATCTTGTAGATATACTGGGCGGTTTCGTTATTGAGCATCAGCTGGTAATAATCCCTGCTCCCTTGTCTTTTTATGTTTTTGGAGATGTTACCGGAGCCGGCGTTATAGGCTGCCGCGGCCAGTGTCCAGGAGTTCAGCTGATCATGCAACAGGCGTATCAGTTTACAGGCGGCATGTGTTGCTTTAATCAGGTGATTGCGTTCGTCATAGCCGGCGCTTACTGTTAGTCCCAGTTCTGCGGCGGTACCCGGCATAATCTGCCATACGCCCTGTGCTCCTACCGGTGAGGTAGCATTACTCAAGCCGCTTTCCACGATAGGCAGGTATTTAAAATCCAGCGGCACCTGGTACTGTTGGAGTATAGGCTCTATCACCGGGAAATATTGTTCTGCTTTCAGGCGTAAGGCAGGCAGGTATCCCTGGTATCGAAGGTTACGTTTGATGACATCCATGAGCCGGAAGGAAACAAAATCTCTTTCCATTGGCACCACTTCGCCACAGAAGTCCACCTGCTGCGCCATACCTGAATGGGCCAGCAATAGCAGCAGGAGTCCTGTTAAAATACCACGTATTCTCATTGTTTGGCCAGCATGTATTTAGGCAGCACCGTTACCGGCACATACAATACTACCTGTTGTTTTCCTTCTGTTGTTTGCAGCACGATGATCACTTCATCATCTTTCTTATATTGTTTGGATGGTACTACATATACCTCGCTGGCTTCTTCCCTGGGCGCGATAGTGGCTGGCCCTTTTTTGTAGAGAACAGGCATGGTAGTATGTAACAGTGCCGTATCCTTTTTCTCTTTGTGAATCAGGCTTGCCTTTACTATTTCGAATGGTTCCCGGCTGCGGTTACGGATACGGAAACAGAAATAGTTCATGTTGTTCAGGGTCATGGCCTGGGCATATCCTACACTGATCCCATCTACTTTCACCTCGTACTGATGATTTACCTTATGATCCTTTCCGAAGTCTTCCGCAATCTTGCTGACGGTTACCGTATCTACGCTGATCAGATGCCCGGTTTCCTCCGGAAGGTTGGTCAGCAGATCTTCTCCGCTTCTTTCCCCTCTGCCCGGACGCGGTGCCTGCGGCGTTGCTTCGGGTGTGGTGAATGCGCCGGTAGTTTTGGGCTTACCGGACAAAGTATATTTCAGGCGGGCCAGATCCGCTTTGTCGCGGTAGGCAATGATCATGTAATGAATGTTCTCTCCTTCCCGTACAATCAGGTTGGTAGGACGGGGAGCGGCGGTGATGGGCCGCAGGAACACCATGTTACCATCCACAATGCGGTAGTCGTAATCCGTATTTTTTCCGTCGCCTATCTGGAATGTACTGATGGGGGCGCCGGAAGTAATCAGGGTTACCGCGCCTTTGGTAGTCAGGATGCTATCTGTGATTGCCTGGGCACTTACAGACCATCCGGCACCTGTGATTAACAAACAAAGCAGTAAACTGCACAGCACTCGTTTCATCTTTTCGTCAACTTTTACTTTAAAATATGGCTTTTCTGTGTGTAGGGATTTTTCAGCGGTCAGCTTTCAGGGATACCCAACAACATTTAAAACGTCGTTTAACCCTAAAAGCTGACCGTCGGGGGGCTACTTACCGTCCTGCTCGTAGGTAGTATCCCAATCTGTTGCATCATCGCCTTTTTGGCCCTCCATTTTGATCAGGAAGTTTTTGGCCGGAAAATAAGGCTTCAGGTGAATATCCAGGTGGATGCGGTCTTTCTGAATCGGATCCTGTTCAAAACGCCGTACATTAAAATCTTCGATCAGTTTATCCGGGCCGGTGATACCATCCAGGAACCGGATGATCTGTTTCATCAGGTCCTTACGTGTATTGGCGTTGAAGTTTTCAAAGGCACGACGGTTCAGGAAGTCCATCAGCACCTTGGTAACGAAATCGAATACACGGACAACAGAATAGGTTTGCAGTCCGAGGTTATCCCCGTTGAACAATGTTTTGGCACTAAAGGCCATTACTTTGCCATATTCCTTTACCATGGGTACCAGGCCCATTTTTTCCAGGCTGGCTATTTCGCTTTTCTTTAGTTCGAACTTCACCCCATCTACTTCGTTCATGCCACCGAACTTTTTACCGGCGGTTACCTGCGACATCAGGGTTTTGTAGATTTTACCGGCCAGTGCGCCGGAAGGCGGTACGTAAAGGTGATCCTGTTCTCCTACCTCATCAAATTTGCCACGGCCTACCAGCCAGTTGCAGGACATGATGACGTTGGAACGATGGATTTCCCCGCCGGTAAGATTGGCCAGCTCAAACATCTCCATCACATCATCCGGTGCATCCAGATGCGCGAAGTCTGTTACCAGCATGGCTTTATTTTCGTGAGCGATTTTCGCCCATTTTTCAATTACCTTGTTGGAGCCCAGGTAGCCCGGGATTACCAGCAAACTGTAGTTTGTCCGCAGGTCAAGCCTGTCGTAGTTACTTACCAGTTCATTATTGACAGCATCAATAAAACGGGTGTTGTCGAGGTCTTTCAACTGCTCGAGTTCCACGTTGATGAAGGAAATATTCTTTACTTTATCGGACTCTGTATTTTTGAAGAAGAGCGCCACATTGCGGTAAGACTGCTCCAGTTCGCGGGTGGATGCTACTGCTTCACCCAGATTGCTGGACAGTACTTTCTCTGCCTGTTCTGCCTGTGTGGTGCAATAATCGACCATTTCGGGCAGCTCCGTGGTTTCAGACAATACTTTTTCCCATAGAGACAGTACTTTTTTCAACTTATCCCTTTCGGCCTTTTTACTGGCTTCCGTGAGGAATATGTTGCGACGCGCCTTACGGTCGGGGTTAAGGTTTTGCGCGCCTTCTACAGCGCCTTCCAGCAGGTCGAAGCCGCCAAATTTTGCAAGATCTTCTATATTTCCGGTGAGGTTAACTTCCTGCTGCTGTGAAGACAGTCCATCATTTTGCAGCTCCTGGTTTTTCTGTAATTCTGCCATAATCAGTGAGGTTATGTTCCTGAATTAGGGGAACAGTTAATTATTTGGTATTAAGGTCTTTCATCATTCCACGAATGGCGCCCAATATTGCTTTGCGGGCATCGGGATCTGCCAGTGCTGATTTCAGGATCTTATTTGTTTTCAGCTGTTTCATAATTTTCAGGTATTGTTCTTTTTCCGTAGCCAGGTCATTCAGAAATGCACTCTGTGCCGTGATACCTTTCACTCCGAAATCGCCCAGGTGATGAAATTGCAGTTTTTCCGGTACAGTAGCTCCCTCGGCATCGTGAAAACTTACATTCACGGCTGGTTTGAAGTGTTCAAAAACAGCTTCCACGGAAGTAAGCCCTTCCACTATTTCAGGTTTAACAGGCGCCTGCTGGGTTAACTTCTCAGCAAACAGGGTACGGTTATGCGAGATTTCTGCGATGGCTTCGTTGGCGTCCAGCTTCACTTCTGTGCCGCCAATTCCGTAGTTGTCATTCATTTGAGATAAATTTAGAATTTTGGAATCTGACAATCATCAGTTTATTGTCCAGTCTAGTTGTTCATCTTTTATATCGAGTGTTACAGTCATATCTTTTTGCAGGCTGCCATTAATGATCATGCGCGACAATGGTTTGCGCAGCTGACCACGGATCACCTCCCGCAGCGGGCGGGCACCATACTGCGGCGAATAGCCCATCAGTGCCAGATGCTGTCTGGCAGCTGCCGATACTGTTAAGCCTATTTCCTGCTGTTGCAGCAATTGCAATAAATGCTGCAGATGAATATCAAAGATCTTCTCCACATTCGACTGCTGAATAGGACCGAAAGGCACAATCTCTGTTAGTCGTCCCAGGAACTCAGGCCTGAAATGACGGGCCATCAGTTCCATCAGCTGTTGTGATGCGGGAATAATGTTTTGTTCAAAAGACCTGGCGATAGTTTCGCTGCCAATGTTGGAAGTGAAAAGCACCAGCGCATTGGAGAAGTCGCCCGTTTTTCCGAGGCGGTCGTGCAGTTTACCTTCATCCATGATCTGTAAAAAAATATCAAACACAGAAGGATGGGCCTTTTCAATTTCGTCGAACAATACTACGGCGTAGGGTTGTTGCCGTATTTTGTTGACCAGCAATCCACCTTCCTCATAACCTACATATCCCGGAGGAGCGCCATACAGCAGTGCAGCAGCATGCTCCTCCTTAAATTCGGACATATCGAAGCGGATCATGCTACGCTCGTCCTGGAAGAGAAAATCTGCCAGGGATTTTGCCAGCTCCGTTTTACCGGTACCGGTAGGCCCCAGGAAAAAGAAGGAACCGATCGGCTGTCCGGGGCGGCTTAAACCGGAGCGTGATTCCAGTATCGCATCTGCTACCGATTTCAGCGCATGATCTTGTCCCACTACGCGTTTTCGCAGCTGGTCTTCCATATTTACCAAACGTTCCCTTTCCTGCGATTGTACTTTCCCCAGCGGTATGCCGGTAATGGTAGCTATCATGGTGGCCAGGTCAACCGGTGTAACGGCATCCTGCCGGGTATTCACCGCGGTACCCAGCTGTTCCAGCAATTGCTGTAAAGCCGTTTTCAGTTCGGGCACTGCGGCTATTTTGCCGATATCTTCCGGTGTATGCAATTTGGCTGACAACAGCGCACCCAGACGTTCATTCATTTGACGGTTAAACCATTGCAAATCCGCTACTGATAAGGATTCCTTACTTTCAATCGCCGCAAATTCCTGTTGCAGGGTTTGTAACAGGGATGATCCGGTATCCTGCATGGCGCGGATGGCGGCCATAGTCCGGTCCAGTAAATTAATGGCGCTGTCCGGCAGGCACCTTTCCTTCAGGTATCGCCGCGACAGCCGGATGGCTTCATGTATACCTTCGGGTGGTACTTTCAACTGGTAAAAATTCTCGTATACGGGTACTACTGCACTCATCATGCGGGCGGCCAGGGTTTCATCCGGTTCCGCCAGCGTAATAGTTTCGAAACGATGCCGCAAAATAGCATCGGGCTCTATGAGTTTACGGAAACCTTCCGGGGTGGTGGTACCGATCAGGATAATTTCCCCTTTACCCAACGCCGCTTTAATCACGTTGGCCATACCGCCGCCTGATTGTTTATCCAGCAGGCTATGGAGATTATCAATAAAAAGTATATGCTTGCCCGTTTGTTTCAGTTGTTGTATGATTTGCAGGAGGCGGTCTTCCAGTTCATTCTTATAGGCAGCCCCCGCTATAAATGCCCCATAGTCGAGCGCATACACGTCTGATGCCTGTAACTGCAGCGGAACCTGCTTTTGTACAATGGCCCTTGCCAAACCTTCTATGATGGCGGTTTTGCCAACGCCGCCATCACCTATCACCAGTACGCTGCCACGATCTTTTCGTGTAAGCACTTCCGTAATAGCCCTGATTTCGCCGTCACGGCCTATCACGGGGTGAAAGGTTTTCAACAGTTGCGGATCGGTAATACGGTATACGTATTTCAGGGCAGCAGGTCGGATAGCGCTTTTTGTTGTAGTATCGGCAACCATTTCCTTTCCGCTCTTTCCCGCATTTATCAATTGCTCCCGTGTAAAGGGAAATGTTTTAAGTTGTTCGTAGGAGAAACCCACACCTGGTGTGCAGAGTGCTATCAACAGGCTCCAGGCATCTGCCTCCCCGTTATCGTTGTCTGCAGCAATACTGATGGCTTCATTCAAAACGGCTGTCGCCGCTTCATCCGGCTCCGGTTCATCGGGAATACGTGATGCCCTGGGCATCTCATCCAGCCGCACTTCCGCCCATTCCTCCAGGTAGTATACATCTATATCCATCTGGTGCAATGCAGGCGCAATTCCCGTTTCCCGGTGTAAACAGGCACGCAGCAGGTGCGCAGGTGTATACTGCGGATGATGATAATCTTTTGCAATGGCTGTTGCTATCCTAATGGCAGATTGCAATGCAGGGCCGAATATGGTCAATGTTGACAGGGTCATTTGGATGATACCAGGTTTTTCTAATATTAAGTTAACAATTACAGTTACAAACGGGCGCCATCGCTGACGAGGGCAAAGTAAAGATACAGCGAAAACATTTACATAGAATTCAATCTGAAAAAAAACTCCGCTACGGACTCCCATTCTCCTTCCAATCAGATATTATACGTATTCACAACCTACCAAAATGCAATACCACAAGACGTTTCAACGAATATAAAAAATATCGCAACATATTATTCAAATTTCAAAACTGACACCGGAACTGCTGCCCTAAAACCGCCTACGACAAGAAAATATGGGAGGATGTCTACCAATTAAATATGATACCTGCATTTTACATCTCCGGAAAAAACAAAAAATACAGCCAATGGTAATATAAGATCATGGGAATAGTTTGAGGTATCCCCTGCAATATGACAGCGGTGTAAAAAACTTATGACCGGGAAAACGCATGGGTAGTCCAGATACTCATATTACCTCTCAGGTCTTCCGCCAGTTGCAGCAGCGACATAAAGTCGAGATAAAAATCACGGAGCATCTGCCGGTTTTCCAGCGACTTATTCAGGGTTGTTTCAAAATAATCTGTTCCATGTCCGATGCCGGCATAGATACGGTTATTATAAAAAGAGATAAACAGTTTAGCCGCGCTACGTTCCTGCAGCTGCATGATTTGCTCCATTAATGCCGGGGTCAGCAGTTGCGTTGCTTCATTGACATCCGGCGAGTATACCATGAATTGTTTATTAAAGGCAGTATCCGAAGGCAATACTTTTTTACCGAGACTCCAGGTTTCTATGAATCCGTTCTCCGTAGGAGAACTCGAAAACAAGGTACCGATGGTACTGCTGCGCGATAAGATGTATACCGGTGTATGAAAGTAGCGGGGAAACTGTCCTATAAAATAGCTGCCGCGAAATACGGTATCGGGTCCCTGGCCACGCACTGTTACCAATGGCATATGCGTTACCGTGAGATCGCAGCACTGGAAATTCAGATCACCTCTTTTGCCGTATACCTGGTCGTTACCGGTAATATGGTAGTCTTTTTTTGCAAACAGCCCGCTTTCCGTAAACTCCTCGTAACTGGCATAGTTAATCGGCTGGTAAGTAAACGTGGGATCAATAAAACCTATTACGGGTTTTACAATCCTGGTTTTAAAATCGTGCTGGTAGTCCGTGGCAGCCTCCATCCCTTTTTGTTTCATCATAAAATACCGGACGGCATAGCCACCGAGGGTAAACATTAGTACCATACCACCGATCATAAGCGCCTGGTTGCTGGCAGCATTACCGGCAGTGGTCGTTGTGGTGGAAAAGCGGATAATAAAAAATATAAACACCGCGGATGGCAACAGGCTGGCTATCCACATCCGGCGCATCCAGTTGCGGCCGGTAATACGTTTTTGCTCCAGGGCCTCCAGTTCGTTGTTTAGCTGCTGGTCCAGGAAAGCGTCAAATTCTTCCAGTGTTTTCATTTTTCACTTGTTATCAGTTAGCAGACCAGTTGGCAGAAGAACCTCCGATTGTACTTGCCGCTTGCGGCACCCGTTGACTGATCAATGCTTTAAATGGCTGAACATTTTCGGCAGACAGCGGCAGTTTAAAAAAAACGCGGCTCTGTCCCAGCCGTACGTGCGCATATTCCATCGGGAACAGCCGCACCCTGATAATGCGCAGTGGCAGTGTTAGTTTATAATCCGTATAGGTATCTACGTTATTCACTGCTTCTCCTTTTTCAAGGCGGCTTACGAAATCATGAATTTTCTCCGGCCGTTTCTTTGCCTGGTGCAGCATAAAAAGATAAGGGATCAGGATACCTACGGGTAGAAAAAGTAATATAAACAGTACGCCGGTGGGCGTTTCACTGCTTTTGCCGGCAAAAATACTGTAGCCGATCAGGCCAAAAACGAGCACGGCAAAAATCTCTGCGGTAATCAGTGCAGTGATCGTTTGCTTTTTATCTTTCTCATGGATGTCGAGCAGTGTTGCTTTCAGTTCAGCGAGGTTGTTCATTGATAAGTATTTATCGGAAGATATGGTTTACCGTGATCTGAGTTTACTGAAATTGCTGATGGCCAGGTAGAAGCCGGCAACCGCTACCAGTGCATATGCGGCGATAAGCGCCCAGATACTTTCCCCGGTAACTTTATAGATCAGCATTTCGATTTTGGTAATACTGATACTGTCGTTCCCCGGATTGTGAAACTGCTGGTAACGATAAAAGATCAGCACAATCCCTGCAATACCCAGCAATAGGCCAACAATCACTCCTCCCCACGAAGGCGCATCGTCATCGTCGTCCTGTTTGTTCACTTCTTCCCTGATATCGGGATCATTTAAATTGTTCATTAAGATGATGGTTAAGGGTTATATATTAAAAAACAGGGTATATCCGCGCTGCTGATCAGTCAGGTTTCTCCGAGGTTAACCGAATTGAAACCGAATCATTCACGAATCTAAAATAAATCAAAAAGTGATAAATCACAAAATGCAATCAGATCACACGAACTTCCGGCGGGTGTGCATACTCCTGCCAGGCAGCCTCCGCCTCCTCATTTGTAATATCATCGTTATATACCATCACCCTGTATTTCAGCTGGTAGCGGGCGCCCGGGTACAGTTGCCATGGTTTCATGCGGGTAGGTGTATAGTTAAACATCAGTTCGCCGCCTTCCATATTTTCCGGCCACACCCGCAGGGGTTCCGGCGAGTCAAAATTATCAGGATAGTTCATGATCAGCATTCCTGCCTTTCCATGGGTGGTAGTACCGGATATTTTTACCCAGCGGGCGCGGGTGCTGTCGGCATCGTTACGGGTTTTACCTTCAGAAGTAATTACCTGGCTGGTTTTGGCGGTAAATTCAGGAGTGGTTCTTAGTCCGAAACCGCCGCCGTAGCGGTATTGCAGGAGGGTAATGCCATTGGGAGTGGTGGCCGCAAAGGTGGTGGTAAAGTCCCATTGACGGCGGGCGCCCTCATTGGTGGCCGGATAGGCCTGTACCAGCCAGGTTTCGCGGATGGCTGTTTTCTCTGTTCCATCCTTCAGGAAGGCAATATGATCCTGCCCGGCACTGAAGCCGCACCATACGTTACCCGACAGGGTTTCCAGGTTGCCGTTAAACCGTACCTTCCCTTCCTTTTTCTGTACATTCCAGAAGTCCGTTTCCCTGCCTTCAAACAGGGTATGGGTCCATGGATTCCAGATACCCATATGATGAAGATGCCCGGCATTGGGAAAGATGTTGGTAAGTACCACGCCATTAGGCGCCCAGAGCGGATGAATAAAAGCGCTGCGGCTGTACACCGTGTCTGCGCCTGACGGCGCTGCAACGGTTTTGAAATTATATTGCAGGATAGGGCTGTTCTGTTCTTCCAGTACCAGGGAACCGTTGCGCAAGGCTGTTTTCATGCGGGGTTTGGTCACCGGTACCCCTTTCTTCAGTTCGTAAGTCCGTTCAGTGCCGGCGGGAGTATTTCCCGACAGTATCCAGCTTAGCTGTCCTTTGTAAACATTAACAGCAACGGGCATACGTTTTCCGTTAGTGGTTTCTTCCAGGCTCACAGGTGCATTGCCTGCCGACGCAGGCAATGCCGTATATACGATACTGTTATGCCTGGTAAAGGCTCCCGATTCTACCACAAAGGCGGATATTACCTGTGCAAAGGAATGAAAGGGCGTTAATAGCAGGAAGACAGACAACAGGTGGAATTTTCTCATAACCGGGTACATAGATTTACAGAAAAATACGGTTTACTTTTTCACTATGCAAATACCCTGCGTAATGAAACGATAATATTGTTTCAGCATGGGTAGCTTATTATCTTTTAATTCAATATTTTTGAACGCTAATCAGGATAATATGGCATCCCCGAATATCAATATGCTGACGACAAAACTCATAATAACCAATAAAACCGCCCTTCAAAAAAAATATGGCGATGCACACCAGCAGATACTGGATGACCTGAACGCGTTGCTGACGTACGATAACAACCGTCACCTGGACGCACATATTATTTTCCTGGATGACACTGTGCAGATGCAGGCTTGCCAGGCTACTGCGGTAACCGATGCAACAGATGACGGACAAAATAAGAAAGCGATTGATGAGCTGTACCGGTTCTTTTCGCCGGGATATATTATGTTGCTTGGCGCCCAGGACATTATCCCCTTTCAGCGTTTGAAAAATTTGTTACCGGGAGATAATGACCCTGACAGTAATATACCCAGCGATCTGCCCTATGCGTGTGATACGCCGTACGACACAGATCCGGGGAAATTTATTTCGCCTACGCGGGTGGTGGGCCGGATGCCGGATATACCGGGGGTAGCGGATGCCGGCTATCTGCATACCCTGATCGCCAATATCATTGCCGCTGCGCCTGCAAAACAAGGTGATTACCTCCCCTATTTTTCGCTCAGCACTTTTGACTGGCAAAACTCAACACAGAACAGTCTGCAGAATATTTTTGGCAATCATAGCAGTTTGCTTGTATTTCCGGGAGATGACACCCTCACCGGTACCAACTGGACTGCGGGCCAATTACAGGCCAAAACGCATTTCATTAACTGTCATGGCGCTATTTACAACCCCGCCTACTACGGACAGAAAGCTGCCGATTTTCCGATGGCGTTAAGATCGGATGTACTGAAAGACAAGATCACGCATGGCACCATTGTAGCGGCCGAATGTTGCTATGGCGGACAGCTGTTTGATCCGCAGAAAAACAGTGCGAAAAGAATCAGTATGGCCAACAGCTACCTGCTTAATCATGCACTGGCTTTTGTGGGCGCCTCCAATATTGCGTATGGTCCGCCTACCGGTCAGGGACTGGCTGATTTGCTCACACAATATTTTGTCATCAACGTATTGAACGGCGCTTCTACCGGCAGGGCCTTACTGGAAGCCAGGCAACGGTTTCTGAATGAAATGGGCCCTACACTGGACCCCTATGAACTGAAAACGGCGGCGCAGTTCTACCTGCTGGGAGATCCCTCCTGGCAACCCGTGATCAACGACAGGGACCCCAGTACCACGGGCGCGGAACAAACTTTTGTGAACACCTTACAAAATCGCCGGGATAACCTGGAAGCAAGGGGTAAAATGCTGGATGATTTCATTGCCGTACCACAGCCTTCTGATGGCTCCCATGCTACAGATCCCGCACTACACACAGCTATGCACCGCCTGCTCGATGAAAAAAACTTTGTAAAGGAAAGAGATCCGAAGGTGTTTGTAAACAGGAAAAATAACCAGGCCGGCAAAGAAGATGTAAGCGACTCCATGCCATCTGTAAAATTTCATGTATTTTCGGAATCTGCCACCACCGGGGAAATTCCTTTGACAAAGGTTATAGTGGTGAAAGAGAAAAACAATCAAATACTGGGGTATCGTGAATATGTCAGCAGATAAAACCAACAGGGACCAAAACAGTCCCTTTATTACGCTTACCGGCCGCCTGGTGTTGCGCACCTTTGGCAAACATAGCAAAAGTGAACACCTCGGCGTATTCCTGGTAACCGATCAGGGCGACTACCTGATACGGCCCGCCGGCGCCAATCCCTTTATGCAGAATCCACTGATGCCACTGGCAGGTAAAACAATTGTTGCCACCGGCTGTATAGAGGACTATGTTTTCCTGGCGCAAACCTGGAAGGAAGAAGAAGCATAGCGGAGCCGCTCCCAAATAAGAATCTTTACGGTATAAGTTTTTTTACTAATTTGGCATGCTGCCGCTTTCCGCTGAATATTATGTAAATGCGACGCCAAATGTTTACCTATGAATTTAGCTGCGTTTATTAACCACCTTGTACGCGAAGGACAAGTAGCTGTAGTTGATCAATTGATCCCTTTTACACCGCAGGAATTGTTGGAGACCCAAACGATACTGGAAACTTATTACAATAGTGATATACTGGAAATGCCCGGTACCGCCCCTGCATTTGATGCGGAAACTGCCTTATGGGCAGCACAGTATATATACAGGATCGTGCAACTGACCTTGCGCAGAGATATCGGTGCAACGGAGCTGTCAGCGTGGCTGGCGCCTTATCCCTCCACACTAACAGCAGCGCGGATTTACAGCGCGGATCTATGCTTACGGTATCTACCTGATCTGCTTAGTATGAGTAAAGGTCTTGCACCTGATGATCCGCTTGTGCAAATGATCAGGGAAACGGCGATGCAATGGCCCTTTTCCTCTACCGGCATGAACCTGCCGGCACAGGGCGATATCGCGGCGATTGTAGCATCGCCCTCCCTCTTGCAGGCATATGCCGATAGAATTATTGCCACGCGTGATATCAGCAGGTGCAATAGCATCGCGATACAAAACGCGGTTACCGCCTCGCTGGGTGATTATGCCTGTGTACTGTGGCCGGATTATAAGAATATTGATGAATGAAGTGGTACTGCATCAACGAAATAATTCTGCACCGGTACCGGGCCGGTTGGCATAAATAATACGACCATCTTCTATCTTAATACCATTGGCTGTATCTTCCGCCAATAGCAGCGGACCGTCCATATCCACATAATCAAGAAGCGGCAGCAGGTGCGCCACTGCTGAAGTGCCTACCGTACTTTCGTTCATGCTGCCTGTCATCACTTTCATGCCGGCCTGCTTTGCTGCGGCAATCATGCGTAGCGCGGGTGTAATGCCACCACATTTGGTGAGCTTGATGTTGATCCCATGAAAATAGCCCTGGCATTGCGCTACATCATCTTCTACAATACAACTTTCATCGGCAATCACGGGCAGTACCACATTTTCGTATACCCGTTTCATACCTTCTTTATCGTTGGCAGGCATGGGTTGTTCGATAAACTCCACTCCCAATTTCTTTAACGCAATCGCATTGTGCAGTGTTTCGTTTACCCCCCAGGCACAGTTGGCATCTACCCTGAAAACCGCGTCTGTATGCTTTCTCAGTTCAGTGATAATAGCAATATCTTCTTTGGTACCTAATTTAATTTTATAGATAGGCCAGGGAAATTCCTGCAGTTTCCGCACCATATTTTCTATGGTGTCTATACCTATGGTGTAGTCTGTTAGCGGATTATGGGAAGTATCCAGTCCCCATACCTTGTACAAGGGCTGCTGTTGTTGTTTGGCGTAAAGGTCCCATGCGGCAATATCCAGGGCGCAAAGTGCAAACATGTTTCCCTGCAGGAGCGGGTACATATCCTGCCAGAAAGCGGCCGGTGTGGTTAGTTGATAATTTTCTATAAACGGGCGGTGGGCTTCAATAGCTTCCATGAGGTGAGGCACCGTTATGTTGTAGTAGGAATTATCGGCTGTTTCTCCAAGTCCGCTGTATCCATCCTGCTCCAGCCTGGCTACCAATAAGGGTTGTACATCTTTCGACTTACGCGAAATCGTGAAGGTGTATCTGAATTTCAGTTCAAAAGGATAAAGGGTGAGCTTCATGTAATGAAAATACTATGTTTTTCACAGGATTAAAGAGATTTTTGTCTTACCCAGGATTAAACTGATTTTGATGATTTTACTGATTTTTTATTTCCGATTTTTTTGATTTAAACTGATTTTGGGAGATATAAGCGAATCTTATCCGCTCATATCTCCCAAAATC
>Ga0207426_1000325_pt1 | contig 91634 bp, 77 predicted proteins | sample AraplaMF_Cvi_mMS_FD_184265 | JGI IMG/M metagenome (GOLD analysis project Ga0207426, IMG submission 184265) | Arabidopsis root microbial communities from the University of North Carolina, USA - plate scrape MF_Cvi_mMS (SPAdes) (version 2) | ecosystem: Host-associated > Plants > Roots > Endosphere...
GCGGCGTCGGCTGCGCCTTCAAGGCCGAGATGCGCGGCGAGGAAGTCGTGCGCATGGTGCCGTACAAGGACGGCAAGGCCAATCGCGGCCATTCCTGCGTCAAGGGCCGCTTCGCCTGGGGCTACACCAACCACAAGGAACGCATTCTCAACCCGATGATCCGCGAGCGGATCGAGGATCCCTGGAAGGAAGTCTCCTGGGACGAGGCGTTTTCCTTCGCCGCCGCCAAGATGCGCGGCATCCAGAAGAAGTACGGCCGCGATGCCATCGGCGGCATCACCTCCTCCCGCTGCACCAATGAAGAGACCTATCTGGTGCAGAAGCTGATCCGCGGCGGCTTCGGCAACAACAATGTCGACACTTGCGCCCGCGTCTGCCATTCGCCGACCGGCTATGGCCTGTCGCAGACCTTCGGCACATCGGCCGGCACCCAGGACTTCGACTCGGTCGAGGAGACCGATGTCGCCGTCATCATCGGCGCCAATCCGGCCTCGGCTCATCCCGTCTTCGCCTCCCGCCTGAAGAAGCGACTGCGCCAGGGTGCAAAGCTGATCGTGATCGATCCGCGCCGCACCGAGATGGTGGACTCGCCGCATGTAAAGGCGCTGCATCTGCCCTTGATGCCGGGCACGAACGTCGCCGTCGTCACCGCGCTGGCGCATGTCATCGTCACCGAGGGCCTGGTCAACGAAGCCTTCGTGCGCGAGCGCTGCGACTGGAGCGAGTTCGAGGAATGGGCCGCCTTCGTTGCGCAAGCGAAGCACAGCCCGGAAGCAACCGCCATCCTGACCGGCGTCGATCCGAAGGTGCTGCGCGAAGCCGCCCGCGTCTACGCCACCGGCGGCAACGGCGCGATCTATTACGGCCTCGGCGTCACCGAGCACAGCCAGGGCTCGACCACCGTGATCGCGATCGCCAACCTGGCGATGGCGACCGGCAATATCGGCCGTCCTGGCGTCGGCGTGAACCCGCTGCGCGGCCAGAACAACGTGCAGGGCTCCTGCGACATGGGCTCGTTCCCGCACGAGCTGCCCGGCTATCGCCACATCTCGGGCGAAGCCGTGCGCGACCAGTTCGAGGCGCTCTGGAACGTCAAGCTCAACCCGGAGCCGGGCCTGCGCATTCCCAACATGTTCGATGCCGCGATCGAGGGCACGTTCATGGGCATCTACGTGCAGGGCGAGGACATCCTGCAGTCCGATCCGAACACCAAGCATGTGGTTGCGGCGCTGTCGGCGATGGAATGCGTTATCGTCCACGACCTCTTCCTGAACGAGACCGCGAACTACGCCCACGTCTTCCTGCCCGGCTCGAGCTTCCTCGAGAAGGACGGCACCTTCACCAACGCCGAGCGCCGCATCCAGCGCGTCCGCAAGGTGATGACGCCGAAGAACGGCATGGCCGATTGGGAAGTCACGATTGCCCTCGCGAAGGCGATGGGCTTCGAGATGAACTACAGCCACCCCTCGGAGATCATGGACGAGATCGCGGCGCTGACGCCGACTTTCACCGGCGTCTCCTACACCAAGCTCGACGAGCTCGGCTCGGTGCAGTGGCCCTGCAACGAGAAGGCGCCGGAGGGCACGCCGGTGATGCATATCGGCGGTTTCGTCCGCGGCAAGGGCAAGTTCATCGTCACCGAGTATGTCGCGACCGACGAGCGCACCGGCCCCCGCTTCCCGCTGCTGCTCACCACGGGCCGCATCCTCAGCCAGTATAACGTCGGCGCGCAGACACGGCGCACCGACAACGTGGTCTGGCATGCCGAGGACCGGCTGGAGATCCATCCGCACGATGCCGAGCAGCGCGGCGTGCGCGACGGCGACTGGGTGCGGCTGCAGAGCCGCGCAGGCGAGACCACGCTGCGCGCGGAGATCACCGACCGCGTGTCGCCGGGCGTCGTCTATACCACCTTCCACCACCCGGACACGCAGGCCAACGTGATCACGACCGACTTTTCGGACTGGGCGACCAACTGTCCGGAATACAAGGTCACGGCGGTGCAGATCTCGCCGTCGAACGGCCCGTCCGAATGGCAGAAGGCCTATGACGAGCAGGCGCGGCATTCCCGCCGCATTGTGCCCGCCGAGGCCGCGGAGTAACCGCATGCACGTGCCGGTCCAGGCCATCGACCGCGAAATCTGGCGCGACGGTGCCGCGTCCGAAGGGACGCGGCTGATCCCCGAGGAGACGCCGCTGGCGCTGACCTATAATGGCGGTACCTACGCCGTCATGATGGGAACGCCGCAGAACCTCGAGGATTTTGCCGTCGGCTTCAGCCTGGACGAGGGCATCATCACATCGGTCGACGACATCAAGTCGCTCGAGGTGGTACGCCTCGACGACGGCATCGAGCTCAGGATGTGGCTCGAGCAGGACAACGCGGCGCGCATCAGCGAACGCCGCCGCCACATCGCCGGCCCGACCGGCTGCGGCATCTGCGGCGTCGAGTCCATCGCCGAGGCCATACGGCCTGCGGCGGTCGTCTCGCCCGGCCAGACCTTCACGCCGCAGCAGATCATGACGGCGATGCAGGCGATCGCGCCGCTGCAATCGATCAACATGCAGACCCGTGCCGTGCACGCCGCGGCCTTCTGGTCGCCATCGAATGGCATCGTGGCCTTGCGCGAAGACGTCGGCCGCCATAACGCGCTCGACAAGCTCGCGGGCTCGCTGGCGCGCAGCCGGACCGATAGCAGCATCGGCATGGTGCTGCTGACCAGCCGCGTCTCGGTCGAGATGGTGCAGAAGACCGCCGCGATCGGCGCGCCCGTGATGGTCGCGGTCTCCGCCCCCACCGCGCTCGCGGTGCGCACGGCGGAGGCTGCCGGCATCACGCTGATTGCGATTGCCCGCAGCGACGGGTTTGAAGTGTTCACGCACCAGGGCCGCGTCACGGCCCTTCGTGCCCAGGAGATCATCGATGTCGTCGCCTGACCGCCTCGTCTACATGGCCAACCAGATCGGCATGTTCTTCCGTAGCCAGGGCCACGACAAGGCCGTGCCGGGGATCGCCGATCACATCAAGAAGTTCTGGGACCCCAGGATGAAGCGCGCGATCTTCGCCCATCTCGACGCCGGCGGCGCGGGCCTGGAGCCGAACGTGCGCGAGGCCCTCACCTCGCTGAAGCAGACGACGTCCCTTCCAGCAGCGTCCTGAACACGCGCCGCACCTCGCTCTGCGTTTCCTTCACCCGCGCCTCGAGCGAGGAGAAGTCCGGCGCATCGCCAGCGCGCGCCATCACGCGCTGCAGATCGGTGCCGGCGGTTTCCGGCTTGAAGCGGTCGCTCACGCAGAGCCGCAGGATCTGCGTCAGGTCGTGATAGAGCCGCGCCGCCGCGCGCAGGATCTCGGTCTCCGATTGACCGAGCACGCCGAGCCTGCAGGCATTGTCCAGCACCTGCAGCGTGCTGACATCGAGAATCTCCGGCTTGTCGTGAGCGTGCACGAGCTGGAGATATTGCGCGATGAAGTCGATGTCGATCATGCCGCCGGCGGCATATTTGAGATCCCAATAGTCGGTCTCGCCCTTCTCCTGGCCGATCGCACCGCGCATGTCGGCAACGTCGTTGGCGATGATCCCGCGATCGCGGCGACGGGTCAGGACATCGCGGATCACGCGCTCGATCCGCTCGCGGAATTCAGGTGAAGCCGACACCACGCGCGCGCGCGTCAGCGCCATGTGCTCCCAGGTCCAGGCCTCGTTGGCCTGGTAGTCGGCAAAGGAAGCAAGGCTCGACGCCACCGGGCCGGCGCGTCCCGACGGGCGCAGCCGCATGTCGATCTCGTAGAGCACACCGTAATTGGTCCGCGTCGTGAACGCGCTGATCAGGCGCTGGGTGAAGCGGGCGAAATAATGCGCGCCTTGCAGCGACTTGGCCCCGTCGGAATCCGGGTTCTCGGCGTCGAAATCGTAGAGCAGGATCAGGTCGAGATCGGACGAGGCCGTCATCTCGCGGCTGCCGAGCCGGCCCATCGCGATGATCGCGGTCTCCTGGCCTTTGATCCGGCCGTGCTGGGCGGCAAAGCGGTCGGCGACGAGGCCATGCACGGTGTGGACGATGCCTTCGGCGACATCGGCAAAGGCCGTGCTCGCCTGCTGCGCCGAGACGGTGCCGGAGAGGATGCGCGTGCCGATCAGGAACAGGCTCTCCTGCCCGAACAGGCGGAGGCGATCCAGGAACTCCTCGTATGAGCCGGCGTCCTGCACGGTGGCGGCGAGCCGCTCCGACAATTCCTGCCGGTCCGGCATCGCGCCGAAGAAGCGCGGATCGATCAGGCCGTCCATAAGCTGCGGCTTGCGCGCCAGCATTTCCCCCAACCGGGGCGCGGCGCCCAGCACCAGCGCCACGAGCGCAACGAGATCGCGGTTCTGACCGAGCAGCGTGATCAGCCGGCCGCCACGCTGCAGGGCCCCGAGGAAATGATCGAACGCCACGACCGCGCGGTCCGGCTCCTCGGCATGCGCGAGCCCGTCGATGAGGGCCGGCACGAACTCGATGAAGGCGCTGCGCGTCGCCTCATTGCGGAATACGCGATAATCGCCGGTGATCCAGTCGCGCACGGTCTGCGCGACCGCGGCCGGCTTCTTGAAGCCGAGCGTCGTCATGTGCTGGAGCAGGCGCGGGTCGTCGGGGCCCGCGCTGTAATCGAGAGCCGGCAGCTCCGCCGTACCGGTCGGATCGTCGCCCTCAAACAGTTTTTCGTAATGCCCCTGGACGATCTCGAGCTGGCGAAGCAGGTCGCGCGCAAAGGCCTCGCGATCGGGATAGCCGAAGAAGCGCGCAAAGCGCTCGACCGCTTCCTTGTCCTCGGGCAGCGCATGGGTCTGCTCGTCCGCGATCATCTGGAGGCGGTGCTCGACCCGGCGCAGGAATTCGTAGGCGGTGGTGAGCTCGTCGCGCGCCGCAGAGGTGATCCAGTTGCTGGCGGCAAGCACGTCGAGCGCTCTCAGCGTCGGCCGCACCCGCAATTCCGGATGCCGCCCGCCGGCGATGAGCTGCTGGGTCTGCGCGAAGAACTCGATCTCGCGGATGCCGCCGCGGCCGACCTTGACGTTGTGGCCCTCGACCGCGATCTCGCTCTGACCGCGATAGGTCTGCATCTGCCGCTTCATGTCGTGGACGTCGGCGAGTGCGGCGAAATCGAGGTGCTTGCGCCACACGAAGGGCGCGATCTCGGCGAGCAGCGCCTCTCCGGCCTTGGCGTCGCCGGCACAGGCGCGCGCCTTGATCATGGCGGCACGCTCCCAGGTGCGCCCTTCCCGTTCGTAATAGTTCAGCGCGGCATCACGGGAGATCGCCACCTGCGTCGAGGACGGATCGGGGCGCAGACGCAGGTCGACACGGAAGACATAGCCGTCATAGGTGCGCTGCTGCAGGATGCGCGCCATACCTTGCGTGACCCGGACGAAGAACGGCTGCGGCTCGATGTCCGGCGCCAGGGTCGTATTATCAGGATCGAAGAACACGATGAGGTCGATGTCGCTGGAATAGTTCAGCTCGCCCGCACCCATCTTGCCCATCGCGAGCACGATCAGGCCGCAGCCCTCTTCCGGGGCCTCGAGATTGGGCGGACGGATCTTTCCACGTGCGGCTTCCTGCCGCAGCTGATATTGCAGCGCCGCCTGCACCGAGGAGACCGCGACGTCGGTCAGCGCCGCCGTCACGCGCATCACCGGCCAGACCCCGCCGATGTCGCACAGCGCGGTCAGCAGCGCGGCCTCCGCCTTCATACGGCGAAGCAGCCGCATCACCTCGGCCTCGTCGGGCGCCGCGAGCACCGCGTTCCGCGCCTCCACGATCAGCGCGGCCAGGTGCATGTCCGGATCGCATTCGAGCAGCCGGATCAGGCGCGGCGCATCGGCACGCGCCAGATCGAACAGATAGGGCGAGAATTCCGCGATGCCGGCCAGGATGTTCCGCGCGAAGGGATAAGCGAGCAACGGCTGGAGACGGGCCGATTGCGCCGGCTCGAGCTCGGCCAGCCAGTTTTCAAAACGGGTTTCGTCGGTTGTGGAAGCGGCAATATGGGGAGCTTCCGCGAAGCGTGCGGCCAGACTCTCGCCATGCTTGTCCGCGTTTCCCGGCGCGGAGTGGTTCATGCCACCTTCTGTGGCACATCCGGTATTGGCGGAGCAACCCTGTCGCCTGCGCCGGCGCGCACCGGCAGCGCCAGCGTGGCGACGAGGCCGGGATGGGCATCACCCAGCCGCAATTCTCCGCCATGGAGCGTCGCAACTGCGGAAGCGAGGCTGAGGCCGAGGCCGGAGCCCGGCAGCGTGCGGCTCGCCTCCAGCCGGACGAATCGCTCAACGGCATGCTTGCGGTCGGCTTCGGGGATACCGGGGCCGCGATCGGTGACGCTGAGCAGCACCTGATCGCCCTCGCGCCTTGCCTCGATGGTGATCTGCCTCGAGTCCATGCTGACCACGGTTCCCGCGGGCTGCGAAGCCGGCTTGCCGTACTTGATCGCATTCTCGACCAGATTGGCGAGCGCCTGGCTGATCAGTTCGCGGTTGCCGTGAACCGGCGTCGGATCGGCCTTCACCTTCAAGGTCATGCCGTCGTCTTCGGCGAGCGGCTCGTAGAGCTCGTGGATGCCGCCCGCGACATCGGCGGCGTCGAAATCGTCCATGTTGCCGCGCGCCTGTCCGGACTCCGCGCGGGCAATCATCAGCAGCGCGTTGAAGGTGCGGATCAGGCCGTCGGATTCCTCGATTGTTCGCTCCAGCGCGGCGCGGTAGTCGGCCTCGCAGCCCGATTTCGCCAGCGCCTCCTCGGCACGGTTGCGCAGGCGCGTCAGCGGCGTCTTGAGATCGTGGGCGATGTTGTCGGAGACCTCCTTCAGCCCCGCCATCAGCGCCTCGATCCGCTCCAGCATGGCGTTGAGGTTTTCCGCGAGGCGGTCGAGCTCGTCGCCGCTGCGGCCCACGGGCAGGCGCCCGCTGAGATCGCCGGTCATGATGCGCTGGGCGGTGCCGGTCATCGCGTCGATGCGCCTCAGCACCCTGCGCGCGACGAAGATGCCGCCGCCGAGGCCGAGCACCACCACGATCAGGACCGACCATTGCGCCGCTTTGGCGACGATGCTGAACAGGCGCCGCCGCTCGGCGAGGTCGCGGCCGATCAGGAGACGGAAGCCGTTTTCGAGCTCGGTGACGCGCACCAGTGCACGATGATCGCGGTCATCGGTATCCTCGATCCGCCGGTAGGCGGTCTCAGACCAGCCGCGCGTTGCCATCACGCCGGGCGCGAGCGAGCCGACATTGCCGGCGATCGCCTGCCCTGTCGGCGTGGTCACGAGATAGAGGTTGGCGCCCGGCCGCAACGCGCGGTACTCGATCGCGAGCACCAGGCCGCGCAAGCCGCGCCTGTCGTAGAGATCGTTGATCTCCGAGGTCTCGGCATTCACCGTCTGCGTGATTTCCTCGGTGATCAGCCGCCGCGTGTTCCAGGCGAAATAGCCGAGCAGCGAGGCCGCGAACATCGCGAACAGCAGCAAATAGACCAGCGTCAGCCGGAACGCCGTGGTGCGGACGAGTTTACCGAATGCCGTCACGGATCATGTACCCGGCGCCGCGGATCGTGTGCAGCAGCGGCCGCTCAAAACCCTTGTCGATCTTGGAGCGCAGCCGCGAAATATGCACGTCGATCACGTTGGTCTGCGGATCGAAATGGTAGTCCCAGACGTTCTCCAGCAGCATGGTCCGCGTCACCACCTGGCCGGCATGCTTCATGAGATATTCGAGCAGGCGGAATTCGCGCGGCTGCAGCGTCAGCTCGTCCTTGCCGCGGGCGACGCGATGGGACAGCCGGTCGAGCTCGAGATCGCCGACACGGTAGAGGGTGTCCTCGGCAGGTCCGCCGCGGCGGCGCGACAGCACCTCGACGCGGGCGAGCAGCTCGGCGAAGGAATAGGGCTTCGGCAGATAGTCGTCGCCGCCGGCGCGCAGGCCCTTGATGCGGTCGTCGACCTGGCCGAGCGCAGAGAGGATCAGCACCGGCGTGGTGTTGTCCTGGTCGCGCAGCGCGCCGATCACCGACAGGCCGTCGCGCTTGGGCAGCATGCGGTCGACCACCAGCACGTCGTACTCGCCGTTCTCGGCCATGGCGAGGCCCTCCTCGCCGTCGGCGGCGTGGTCGGCAATGTGTCCGACCTCGCGAAACGCCTTCACGAGATAGTCGGCGGATTCGCGGTCGTCTTCAATGATGAGGAGGCGCATCGTGCGTTCGGCGGCGGTCAAGGAGGTCAACCTTCTCTAAACATGGCGCGAGCGGCAATCGCATGCAAGCCGAGGGCGAGAGTGTCGAAGCGAGAAAAAGGCGGGCGGTGAAGCTGGGGGGACCTCACCGCCCTAGGCCTTCCGACGGAGGGGGGCGTATTTCCACCGGAAGGTAGGCTGGGGAAGCGAACGTTACGCTGCTCCCCCGAAGGGCGCCGGCGGCGGGGGCGACTAATGCCGGCGGCACCCTTCATTTCGTAGGCCTCCTGAGGCTTAGCCCTTGGCGAGGGGGATCGCGACGAAGCGCGACTGGCCGCCGCTCTTCACGCGCATCAGGACGCTGTTCTTGTTGTCGGTCCGCGCCGCGTTGATGGCGTCACGGACTTCGCCGGCGGTGGCCACGCTCTTGCCGCCGACCTCGAGGATCACGTCGCCTTCCTTGAAGCCGCGTTCGGCCGCAGCGCTCTTCGGATCGACTTCGGTGACCACGACGCCTTCCTTGCCGGCGCCGGCCACGGAATTCGCGGGCGCAACCGTCATGCCGAGCTTCGGCACGTCGGTGCCCTTGCTGGCACCCTTGCCGCTGTCCTTGTCGAGGTCGGCCTTGGCCTCGACCGTGTTCGGCAGCTGGCCGAGGGTGAGGTTCACGACCTTGTCCGCGCCCTTGTGCAGCACGTTGAGCTTCACGGTCGCACCGGGCGCCATGCCGCCGATGGTGCGGGCGAGCTCACGGGCGTCCTTGACCGATTCGCCGTTGACCGCGGTGATCACGTCGCCGGATTCGATGCCGGCCTTCGCGGCCGGACCGTTTGCCTGCGGCTCCGCCACCAGCGCGCCTTCGGCCTTCTTCATGCCGAGGCTGTCGGCGATGTCAGAGGTGACGGGCTGGATCTGCACGCCGATCCAGCCGCGGCTGACCGAGCCCTTGTCCTTGAGCTGGGCGACCACGCTCTTGACGGTGTTCGCCGGGATCGAGAACGCGATGCCGACGCTGCCGCCGGAGGGCGAGTAGATCGCGGTGTTGACGCCCATCACCTCGCCGTTGGTGTCGAACGCCGGACCGCCGGAATTGCCCTTGTTCACGGGCGCATCGATCTGGATGAAATCGTCATAGGGACCGTTGCCGATATCGCGGCCGCTGGCCGAAACGATACCCGCGGTCACGGTGCCGCCGAGACCGAAGGGATTGCCGACCGCCAGCACCCAGTCGCCGATCCGCGGCTTGCTGTCGGCAAGCTTGGCGAACGGGAAGTTGGAGCTGCCCTCGACCTTGATCAAGGCGAGGTCGGTGCGCTGGTCGGTGCCGATCACCTTGGCGGTGTAGGTCTTGCCGTCGTCGGTGGTGACCTCGACCTTGTCGGCGCCGTCGACGACGTGGTTGTTGGTCACGGCGTAGCCGTCAGCCGAGATGAAGAAGCCGGAGCCCTGGCCCTGCACGACGCGGCCGCGACCACCGCCCTTCATGCCGGGAATGCCATCCGGACCGCCGAAGCGGCGGAAGAAACGCTCCATCGGCGAGCCCGGCTGGAACGGCGAGCCGGAATCGTCGCCGTCATCGTTGCTCGCGGTCTTCTCCTTGATGTTGACCTTGACCGAGATCACCGACGGCTTCACGCGCTCGACGATGTCGGCGAAACCGACCGGACGTTCGACCTTGCGGACCTCGTTGTTGACCTGCGCATGCGCCGGGCTCGAGATCAGGTCGGCCGGCGACATCGACGGGCCGAAGCCGTAGACGGCGGCACCGAGACCGGCGACGACCGAGGCCATCAGGGCGAGCCTGCGCGCCGAGAACACCGACCGGCGCGGTTGCCGGTAGGACGGGAGGTTCGAGAGGTCGATACGGTCGTTCATGCAGAGATCTCCAGGGCCCTAGAATTCGTTCTGGCGCCGGATGACGGCACCTTGCGGAGCTGAAGATGGGGACTCCCGCCTTACCGCGCGCTGGCGGCGGGGTTAAACTTTTGTAATGAAGGCGCCGCGCAACTGCGGCAGTTTAGCGCAGGCCGAAAGTCGTGGTCTTACAGGAACTTAGTTGGGTTCCGGTGACAGGCTTCAACTGGCCCTGACGCTGACGATGAACTCGTCGACCTCGCGCTTCAGAGTCTCGGCCTGCCGCGACAGATCGACGGCGGAATCCCGGGCTTCAGCCGCCATGCGGCCGGTCTCCGCCGAGGTCGAGGTGATCTGGGCGATGTGATTGGAGACGTCGAGTGTTCCGTGGGCGGCGTCCTGCGCGCTGCGGGTGATGTCCTGCGTGGCGTTGCGCTGCTGGGCGGTGTCGACCTCGATGCCGGACATGATCGACGAGATCTCCGACAGCGTCTTCGAGATGCCGTCGATCGCGCCGCGCGTCTCCGCGGTGATGCCCTGGATGCTGGCGACATGGGAGGTGATCTCCTCGGTCGCCTTGCTGGTCTGATGCGCGAGGTTCTTCACCTCGGACGCGACCACGGCAAAGCCCTTGCCGGCTTCGCCGGCCCGCGCAGCCTCGATGGTCGCGTTCAGCGCGAGCAGATTGGTCTGCGAGGCGATCGCCTGCACGAGCTGCACGACCTCGCCGATCTTGTCGGCGGCATCCGACAGCGTGTGGATGGTGTCGCGGCTCTTCTCGGCCTGCGACGCCGCGCCCTCGGCGCGCTGAGTCGCATCGGTGACGCGGCGGCTGATCGTGCCGATCGAGTTGGTCATCTCCTCGGCCGAGCCCGCGACCGTCTGGACGCTGGCACTGGCCTGGCTCGCGCCGCTCGCCACCGCATTCGCCTTGGTGCTGGTCTCGTTGGCGGTCCGTGACAACGTCTCGGCGTTGCGCTTGAGATGCACGGCCGACGAGGCCACGCTGTCGACGACGCTGGCGACGAGATCGTTGAAGCGCTTGATCCGCGCGTCCAGGAATTTCGAGCGCTCGGCCTGGTGCTGCGCCTCGTGCAATTGCTGCTCGGTAAGGCGGCGGCGCTCGATGCCGTTGGTCTTGAACACTTCGAGCGCGCCGGCGAGCAGGCCGATCTCGTTGCTGCCGCCGAGCCCCGGCACCGGTGTCTCGAACTTCTGGTCGGCGACCTCGCGCATCGCATGCACGATCGCCGCAAGCGGCGTGAGGATGCCGTTGCGAACCGCGAAAAAGGTGGTGAGGCAGATCGCGATGGCGACGACCGCGATCACGCCGCAGGCGACCAGGAACCAGGAGAACGCCGTCTGCGCCTGCTGGTAGATCAGCATCGCATGGTCGCGCGCCGGGCCGCTCAGCGCGGCGAAATCCGACGACAGGCTGGTGATCTCGTTGTTGAGATAGAGCACCGCGACGAAGCCGGTGCCGCCGCCGATGCCGAGCAGGAACAATAATGCAGCGACGACGGCGCCGACCAGGAAGCGGATCGTCAGATTGCTGTTCGCGAACATCTCGGGGACTCAGAGGCTGGAATCGAATCTCGCGCCAAGCTTCCAGACAAAGGTCAATAGAGGATGAAACACGCGGCGTCCGACAGCCTACGTATCATTACGTAGGTCAGGACGACTTCGCATCGTCGGACATCAAGGCGGCGAGCCGCGCTTCTTCCTCAGCAGTGAGCGGCGGAGCTGGTACATCTGCACCGGTCTTCGCGCGACGGCGGATTTGCAGCCAGAGCGCCAGGCCGCCGCCAATGAGCAGCAGCGGCGCGAGCAGCCACAGCAGCAAGGTCTGCCGCTCGAAGCGCGGCTTGAGCAGCACGAACTCGCCGTAGCGCGCGACGAGGAAATCGAGCACCTGCGAATTGCTGTCGCCCGCCGCGATGCGTTCGCGCACCAGCAGGCGCAGGTCGCGCGCCAGCGGCGCATCGGAATCGTCGATCGACTGGTTCTGGCAGACCATGCAGCGCAGCTCGCGCGACAATTCGCGCGCGCGCGCTTCCCTGGCGGGGTCCGACATGATCTCGTCGGGCTGCACCGCGTGGGCGGCGGGCAAGGCCAGCAGCATCAGCAGGGCGAACGCGGCCATCATCCGGCGCATCGGATCACTCCGCCGGCTGCAGGCGCTGCTTGGCCCGCGCCGGCTTGGGCGCGCCGACCCGCAGCCGCCGGTCGGACAGCGACAGCACGCCGCCGAACGCCATCAGCACCGGTCCCCACCAGATCAGCAGCACGAAGGGCTTGTGATAGATGCGCACGGCAACGGCGCCGTCGGCATTGGCATCGCCCAGCGAGATGTAGAGCTGGCTCGCACCGCGCGTCAGCAGCGCGGCCTCGGTGGTTGAGGAGCCGCGGGTTGTGAAGCTGCGCTTGGACGGCGTCATCACGCTGATCTTCTCACCGTCGCGGCTGACGTTGAACTCGGCGATCATCTCGCGGTAGTTCGGGCCCTGGCGCTGGAACAGGCCGTCGAGCTTGACGTCGTAACCGGCGATGTGGGCGACGTCGTTCTGCTTCATCGTCGCGATATGCTCGCTGTTCCAGGTGGTCTCGCAGACGATGCCGATCAGCGCGACGCCGAGACCGGCATGCGCGAACGCCGTGCCCCAGGCCGAGCGCGGCAGGCCGCGGGCGCGGTGCAGTGCCGTCGCGAACGGCACCCGCACGAGCCCGGTCCGCTCGACGATGTCGGTGATCGCGCCGGCGATGACGAAGACCCCAAGCCCGATCGCGAGCGGCGCCAGCGTGGCGCCGCCGCTCGCCCAGCCCCAGGCAATGGCGATGGCGACGAGACCGGCAACGCCTGCGGCGAGCAGGCGCTGCATCACGCCGAGCAGGTCGCCGCGCTTCCACGCCAGCATCGGTCCGAACGGCACCGCGAGCAGCAGCAGCGCGAACAGCGGCGCGAAGGTGAGGTTGTAGAATGGCGCGCCGACCGACATCTTGAAATCGGCGAGCATCTCCATCGCCAGCGGATAGAGCGTGCCGAACAGCACCACCGCACAGGCGACCGTTAGCAGCAGATTGTTCAGCACCAGCGCGCCCTCGCGCGAGATCGGCGCGAACAGGCCGCCCTGCTTCAGCGAGGTCGCGCGGCCCGCGAACAGCGACAGGCTGCCGCCGATGAACAGGCACAGGATCAGCAGGATGAACACACCGCGGGTCGGATCGGTGGCGAAGGCGTGCACCGAGGTGATGACGCCGGAGCGCACCAGGAAGGTGCCGAGCAGCGACAGCGAGAAGGTCAGGATCGAAAGGAGTATGGTCCAGACCTTCAGCGCGTTGCGCTTCTCCATCACCAGCGCCGAATGCAGCAGCGCGGTGCCCGCGAGCCACGGCATCAGCGAGGCGTTCTCGACCGGATCCCAGAACCACCAGCCGCCCCAGCCGAGCTCGTAATAGGCCCAGTAGGAACCCATCGCGATACCGAGCGTCAGGAAGATCCAGGCCACCAGCGTCCACGGCCGCACCCAGCGCGCCCAGGCCGCGTCGATCCGCCCTTCCATCAGCGCAGCGATGGCGAAGGAGAACGAGATCGAGAAGCCGACATAGCCGAGATAGAGCATCGGCGGATGCACGGCGAGGCCGATGTCCTGCAGCACCGGATTGAGATCGCGTCCCTCGATCGGCGGATTGGCGATGCGCAGGAACGGATTCGAGGTGACGAGGATGAAGAGATAGAAGGCGCTGGCGATCCAGGCCTGCACCGCCAGCACATGCGCGCGCAGCGACAACGGCAGGTTATTGCCGAATGCAGCGACGAGGCCACCGAACAGCGCCAGGATCGACACCCACAGCAGCATCGAGCCTTCGTGGTTCCCCCACACGCCGGTGATCTTGTAGAGCAGCGGCTTCATCGAGTGGGAGTTCTCGTAGACGTTGGCGACGGAGAAGTCGGAATTGACGTGCAGCATCACCAGCGCGATGAACGAGGCGCCGACGAACAGGAGCTGCGCCAGCGCGGTCGAGCGCGCCACGTTCATCAGCGCGGCATCGCGCAGGCGCGCGCCGATCAGCGGCACGATGGACTGGATCAGTGCCAGCCCAAGCGCCAGCACCAGCGCGTAATGTCCGGATTCTGCGATCACCGCACGGCTCCCTGAGGATTGCCCTGCGCGGTGGTGGCCGCAGGCTTCGTCCCACCGGAGGCCTGGGCACCGTAATCGTCTTTCCAGTGTCCCTGCTTCTTCAGGGCATCGGCGACGTCCTTGGGCATGTAGGTCTCGTCGTGCTTGGCGAGCACGGTGTCGGCCTTGAACACGCCATTGGCATCGAGCGCGCCTTCGGCGACGACACCCTGCCCTTCGCGGAACAGGTCGGGCAGAATGCCCTTGTAGGCGACGGGAAGCTTTGCGTTGCCGTCGGCGACTTCGAAGCTCACCGCGAGATTGTCGCCGCGCTGGAGCGAGCCGGGCTGCACCAGGCCGCCGAGGCGAAACCGCTTGCCGGGCGCGACGTGCTTCTCGGCCACCATGGTCGGCGTCGAGAAGAACACGATGGAGTCGCGAAGTGCGTTGAGCACCAGCGCGGCCGCGAGCGCGAGCACGGCGAGCGAGCCGCCGATGATGGTCATACGTCGCTGCTTGCGCGTCATGGCGTATCCGTTCTCCGCTCGTCCTGTCCCGACATCATCATCCGTCGAGCCCGAGAGTCTTGAGGCCTTCGTTGAGCTGGCGGAGCCGTTCGGCATCGTTGGCGACCGCCTGACGCGCGTCGGTCGAGGCGCCCTTCGCCTTGTCGCGATCGCCCATCACCAGATAGGCGCGCACCAGGCGCAGCCAGCCCTCGACATCGTCCCCGTTCTGCTTCAGCCGGGTGGCGAGGCGCTCGACCATGCCGCGCACCATCGCGTTGCGATCCCCTTCGGCCATGTCCTTGGACGCCGCAATGGTCTCGTCCGACAGCGCCGGCACCGTCCCGCTGCCACCGCCGCCGACCCGCGCCAGCGAGGACTGCACCAGGGGCCGCCACGGCGCATCGGCGGGCGCCTTCGCCAGCAGCGCGCGCCAGATATTGGCGGCATCGTCCTTGCGGCCGTCCTGTTCGGCGGCGAGCCCGAGGAAATAGTTCGACTTGGGATCATCGGCGTCGAGCGCATGCGCGCGCTCGAATTCGGTCTTGGCTTCCGCGGTCACGACGCCGCCAGCGGCGGCCGAGATCGCCTCGCCGAGATCGGACCGGCGCTCCGGGCTCTCGCCATTGTAGGTCAGCGCGTTGCGATAGGCCCGCACCGCATCGTCGAAGCGGCCGAGCCGCTGCAGCACCGGCGCAAGCACGTTCCAGCCGCGTCCGTCGGTCGGATTCTTTTCCAGATGCTGCTCGACCTGCACGACGAGATTCTCGAGAGATCGCGCCATGCCGGAGCCGCGCTCGCGCTCCGCCAGCGGGAAGTCCTGAAGCAGGGGCGAGCCGAGCGGCATATAGACCCCGATTGCAACCAGCGGCAGGCCGACAAGCGCCAGCACGGCCGCGGAGCGGCGCCATTTGAGGCTCGATTTCGGCGCATCCGCGCGCTCGCCGGCGGCTGCGGCGAGCAGCCTGCGGCTGATCTCGACGCGCGCGGCCTCGGCTTCGGGTGCGGCGATCAGCCCCGCGGCAAGATCGCGCTCGACCTCGGCGAGCTGGTCCTTGTAGACCGCGACTTCGCTGCCCTGATTTGGGCTTCCCTGCCCCGCCGTGCGTCCGCTACGGCCGAGCGGCAAGAGCACGGCGAAAATCGCCGCGACCGTCATCAGCGCGAACACGAACCATAACGTCATCTGGCAAGCTTCCGGCAGCGCGCCACCCGCGCCCATAGGTGGCTTTACACCACGGCCGGACGATGCGGCAATTGACAATTGTCAATTTGGCGCGACCGCGCGCAGTCCCGAAATGGTGAAACTCCAACGGCTTAGCCGATCTCGAAGTCCGCGCTCCGAGCGGCGTCCTCGCCGTGCCCGTTGAAGGCCCTGAGGAAGTACGTCCCGGGCTCGATGGCTTCAGGCAGCCTGATCCGCAGCGCCCCGACCGGAACCGGAGAAGCAACCCTGGTGGCGGTCTCGGGCAGCTGACGACCGCTTGCCTTCTCGACCAGCACCACCTTCGCGCCGACCATCAGCCTTTGATACTTGGCAACAATGACGCGGTTCTCGATTTCGATGGAGCTGATAATGGGTTTCATGCGCCCACAGATAGAAATTCCAGAAATTTGCACGGCGACCGTAGGGCCCACCACCGGCAGCGTCAACCACAAATTGTGATCACGAAAATATGCGCTTGAATCAGCTCGCGCGCGACGATTTGCGCTCGCCGGTCGCGGCGTTCTCCGCAGCGCGACTCATCAGCGAGGCATAGTCGTCGCCGAACAGCACCTGGCAGAAGCGGATCGCGGCCTGCACCTGCTGCTGCCTGTAGGTGCGCACCTTGTGGTCGGCGCCGCGCAGCGCCTGCACGAGCTGCTCGGTCGAGCGTTCGACATATTGCTGCAGGTCGGAATAGGTGCGCAGCGTCACCTCGTTGATCGCGAGCTCGCTTGCGTAATTGCGGCAGGTCGCGACGAACTCCATCAGCGCCGCGGTCTCTTCCACCTCGGTGCTGTCGATCCGCGCGCCCGGCGGAATGTCCTTCTCGGGACGCTGGCGCAGGATGCGGCGCACGCGACCGGGAACGCTGTCGATCTCGGATTGCAGGGCGTTGGAGATGTCGGCCCGGATCGAGGTCAGCTGCTTGCCCCAGACTGAATCGTTGCGCAGGTCGAGCTCGGTGCGCAGGCCGCGCGCGCCGTCATGCAGCGCCTTGAGATTGCCGGCGACGTTGTCGAAATGGCCGCGCTTGATATCCATGCGCAATATCGCGGCGACGCAGGACAGATCGTGCAGGGCAATGGTGACGGCGACGCCATAGGGCGTTGCCGCGACGCGGATCTCGTCGTCGGAGGCGGCGATCTTGATGGCGAGACGGATGATCTGCCACGGCGCGGTCATGCGCTGCACGACGATCGACAGCGCGAAAGGTAGCATCTGCGGCGTCTGCAGGACCGGAATGTTGAGCGCCGACGTCACCGAGGCGATCTGGGGATCGCCGAAGGCGCGCAAGGTGCGCGGCAGCTTCTCGTTCAGCGTGGCGATGGCCTCGCGCACCGCGAGCACTGCACCGATCGAATAGAGGTCCTCGATCACGTTGGGCGGGCCGACGCGGGCGAGCGCGCGCGACTTGTCGCCGCCACCGGGACCGGTCAGCGCGAAGATGGCGTCCGCGGCCACCCCCTGCAGCTTTTGCGCGAGGGCCTCGACCTGGCCGGCACTCTCCGCGGGCATGCGCGCCAGTGCCGCCTCGAATTCGGTCAGCTTGTCCGGGGCGCCGTCACGGCCGAGCCATTGCCAGATCGGTTGCAGCGAGGACCGCCGGATCTGGCCAACCCGGATCGGGGCGCCTGCCTCGACCAGGAACGGTTCCAGCGCCTGGAACAGGAGGCGCGACAAATCGTCGGTGCGCGGCGGCGGGGCCTCGTCGGCTTCGGTCTTGCGAACGATCTTGCGCAGCTGCTCGAGCACCAGGGTCGCCACGGCCGTGTCCTGGCCGCGCTCGAGCGCGCGCTCGAACTCCCGCATCAGCAGCGCCTGCGACTGCGGCGGGAGCTGCGCGAGATATTCCCTCAGCCGCTCGATCGATGTCTGGCTCATGCGCCCGGGTAATGCACGGTAAAATGGCGGACATGGGATGCGTCCGGGCGCGATCATAGGTGGTTGCGCCTTAAGAAGCCGTTGAGGACGTTGGCTGGAATGCCCTTCTTTGCTTCCGGATTTGCCCCCTCTAGACCAAATAACCCATTGGGAACAGAGGATTATATTCCCGGAAGCACCAGTTCGGCCCGCAAGCCGCCAGTCGGTGCGCCGCCGAGGGAGAGGCTGCCGCCATAGAGGGCAGCGAGGTCGGTCACGATGGACAGGCCGAGCCCCGAGCCAGGCTTGGATTCGTCGAGCCGCTGGCCGCGCCGGGAGACCTGGGCCCGTTCCGCCTCCGACAGGCCGCGGCCGTCGTCATCGACGATGATCCGCAGCCGCGGCCCTGCGCCCGACTGCTGCGGGGCCTCGACCAGGACCTCGATGAAGACGCGGGAGGCCGCCCATTTGCAGGCATTGTCGACGAGATTGCCGACCATCTCCTCCAGGTCCTGCCGCTCGCCGCGGAATTTGGCCGACGGATCGGCCGTGGCCTCGACGACGATGGCGCGGTCGCGGTGGATCTTCTCCATGGTCCGCCGCAGCGCCTCGATCGCGGGCGCGACCTCCGTCACGGTGGCGACCACCGAGACGCGCGCCGCGATCCGCGCGCGCTCCAGATGATGGGCGACCTGGTCGCGCATCACGTCCGCCTGCTCCATCACCTTCTCCGCGAACGGTTCGGCCGCATGCGCGCTGGCCTCGTTCACGATCACCGAGAGCGGCGTCTTGATCGCATGGGCGAGATTGCCGACATGGGTGCGCGCGCGCTCGACGATCTCGCGATTGGCTTCGATCAGCGCATTGGTCTCGCGTGCCAGGGGCGCGATCTCGACCGGGAATTCGCCCTCAAGCCGTTCCGCCCGCCCCGATCGGATGTCGGCAATCGATTCCGAGATGCGCTTGAGCGGCGCGAGGCCATAGCGGACCTGGAACACGGTGGTCAGCAGCAGCACGATGCCGAGCGCGGTGAAGGTGCCGCCGAGGTAGTAGTCGAAGCTGCGCGTCTCGTCGAAGATCTCGGTGTCGTCGCCGGCGACGCTGACGAGATATTTGCCGTCGGCGCCGAGATCGACGGGCCGCTCCACCATGCGCAGATTCTGCCCTTCGGGGCCGTCGACATAGCCGAGCCGGATGCCCGCGGCGGTGAGCTCGGCGCCCTGCTCCTCCAGCTTCGGCAGCTTCTTGTCCCAGAGCGAGCGCGAGGAGCGCACCTCCGGTTTCTCGGTGTCGGTGCGCGTGATCTGCCAGTACCAGCCGGACAGCGGCAGCTCGAACAGGGGCTCGCCAAGCGACTGGAACTGGCGGTCCGGCGGCTCGTCCGGCGTCGCGACTTCGGCGATGAGCGTGCGCAGATAAAGATTGAGCCTGCGGTCGAAGGCGCGCTCGGTCGCGTTCTTGTAGACCGACGACAGCACCACGCCGGTGATGGCCAGGATCACCACGAGCCAAGCGGTCGCCGACAGGAACAGCCGGTTCGCAAGCGAGCTAGCACGCATCGGAATGATCCCGGCAGGCGCAGGATGTCGGATCGTCGCACGTCATGACCGGACCAAGGCCCCTGTTCGGCCTCCAGTCAAGCCCGCACAGGTTCAAGCCCTGGGCTCAGGCCTTGGGCTCAAGCACCCGGCGCAGGCGGCGGGGTCAAGAGATAGCCGAGGCCGCGGACGGTCTGGATGATGTCGACGTCGAGCTTCTTGCGGATGCGGCCGACGAACACCTCGATGGTGTTGGAGTCGCGGTCGAAATCCTGGTCGTAGAGATGCTCGACCAGCTCGGTGCGGGACACGACGCGCCCGGAATGGTGCATCAGGTAGGCCAGAAGCCGATATTCGTGCGAGGTCATCTTGACGGGATTGCCGGAGACGCTGACCCGGCCCGTCCTGGTGTCGAGCGTGACGGGGCCGCAGGAGAGCTCGCTCTGGGCATGGCCGGTGGAGCGGCGCAGCAGCGCGCGGATGCGGGCCAGCACCTCCTCCAGGTGGAATGGTTTTGCGACGTAGTCGTCGGCGCCGGCATCGAAGCCCTGCACCTTGTCGCTCCAGCGGTCGCGCGCGGTGAGGATCAGGACCGGCATGGTGCGGCCGTTGCGGCGCCAGGCCTCCAGCACCGAGATGCCGTCCTTCTTGGGCAGGCCGATGTCGAGCACGACGGCGTCGTAGGGCTCGTTGTCACCGAGATAATGCCCCTCCTCCCCGTCGAAGGCGCGATCGACGACGTAGCCGGCGTCGGTCAGCGCCTTGGTGAGCTGGCGATTGAGATCGGGGTCGTCCTCAACAACGAGCAGGCGCACGCTTATCTCCAGAAATAGGCTGCATGAACACGGATCACAGATGAGCAAGTTCGGCGTGAACTGAATATGAACGCGGGGAACCGGCGACGTTACTTTTTGGTCATATCCGACTTGATCCTATCAGACCTGCCGGTTGCCAACGATTGCGCCCGCCAGGCCGCCGGGCGAACCGGCGGCATGGCGGGCGCAATGTGCCGCGTTATGCGGCGATGAGGAAGCCGGGTGTTCCGATCCTCCTCAGGTCCGGAAAAAGACGAACCAGACGACGGCGAGGATCAGGATCGCAAGGCCCGTCGAGATGGCGAGCAGCGCTGCCACCGACGGCCCCGGTTCACCCTGGCGCGCCTCGGTCGGAGTTTCCACGATCCGGTTCTGCTCTCGCGTTGCCATGGTGACCTCGATCTCAGGGCTGCCTTAACCAGTCGCCGCGACCTCCTCGCGGCCAGTTAAGTCCCGGGGCAACGCCCCACCTCTGGCGATGTTCCGGGCGGCCGCTGCCGTGAGCCCCGCGCGGCACGCAGGCACGCGAGGCCCCGTCGGGCGGTTAACGTCGTTGCAAGATTCCGTCGCCGCGCTTGCTATGATTCGTTGTTCCCCGATGGTATCGTTGTGAGTTGTCCCCTGTTGCGTTTGGAGTAGCCCATGGCCCCCCGCGCCAATTGGAAGGGTTTTCTGCGTCTGTCGCTCGTGACCTGCCCGGTCGCGCTCTATCCGGCCACTTCGGATACGGAGAAGGTCTCTTTCAATCAGATCAACCGTAAGACCGGCCACCGGATCAAGTACCTCAAGGTCGACGCCGAGACCGGTGACGAGGTCACGTCCGAGGACATCGTCAAGGGCTACAAGGTCGACACCGACACCTATATCGAGGTCACCAAGGACGAGCTCGACGACATCGCGCTGGACTCCACGCACACGATCGAGATCGACGAGTTCGTGCCGAAGGCCGACATCGACAACCGCTATCTGATCCGCCCCTATTATCTCGTCCCCGACGGCAAGGTCGGCCACGACGCCTATGCGGTGATCCGCGAGACCATCCGCAGCATGGACAAGGTCGGGATCGGCCGCGTGGTGCTGACCAACCGCGAGCACATCATTGCGCTGGAGCCGCTCGAGAGCGGACTGATGGGCACGCTGCTGCGCTACCCCTACGAGGTCCGCAGCGAGACCGAATATTTCGACGACATCCAGGACGTGAAGCTGACCAGGGACATGCTCGACCTTGCCAAGCACATCGTGGAGAAGAAGTCCGGCGCGTTCGAGCCCGAGCTGTTCGAGGATCATTACGAGACCGCGCTGATCGACCTCATCAACAAGAAGCGCTCCGGCATGCCCATCACCGCGAAGGCGGCGCCGAAGACCGGCGGCAACGTCATCAACCTGATGGACGCGCTGAAGAAGAGCATCGCGAACGAGAAGGACGCGCCAGCGGCGAAGGTCGCCAAGGAGGCCGTCAAGGCCAAGAAGCCGAAGAAGCGCGTCGAAGGTCAGCGCGAGATGCTGCTGCCGATATCAGGCAAGGGCGGCAAGGACGCTGCGGCAAAGACGGCGAAGGAAGCCCCGAAGAAAGCCGCCGACAAGCCGGTGCGCGCACCGGCGCGGGCGAAGAAGGCAAGCTAGCAACGCCCGGCTTGCGATCGCATCGTGATGACCCCCCTCTCCGGCCGGCCGGCCTGACATGCCCTGGTCGGCCGCGTTCGACGATCCGATCCCGCTCCGCAGCGGGCGCAAGCTGCGGACGCTGCAGGAGGCGGCCGATCACGTCATGCAGCTGCCCGAGGACGCGCAGCACGCAAGCCACTGGCAGACAGCGATCGAGACTCTGATCAATGCAGCCGAGACCGGCGGCGGCTGGACGATGTTCGCCCGCATCGCGATGCTGCGCGCGTTGAACGCGGACGCCGGCCGCAAATAGCCTCAACAATCGGTTAAGCCGAGCCGTCGTTTCCCGTCCGCCAAGTAGTCCTACGGAAGACAAAATTAACCGTCGATTCCCGTTCCGCACGACAAGGTCGCGCCCTCGATCGAAGCAGGGTTCGCACGCGGTGCAACAGCCGGACGCCACAAAGAACTACATCGGCCTCGTGAGCGACACAACCGAGGACAAGCGGCGCGCCGACAGTGCAGCGCGGTCGCAGCCGCGCGTCATGAGCTATCTGGTCGGGCGCCTCACCGCCGCGCTGAAGCGCCCCGCCAAGGCCGCGTCGGGACGTGCGATCAAATCCTGACGCGGGCGGCACGGTCAAATGCGCCCGAACAGGGTCACGAAACCTTAAGTCAACGAATGGCATCATATAACCTTGGGGTCGGCATCATCCGACCTGCGCTTTGGCGTGCGCCTGCCCGCGAGAAATTTAGTGAATCAATTTACCATTCCGAAAACGGCTCCAGCCTACGTTGGACGGATGCACAGGAGTTGACGATGGCTTTGCTCAGGTCCTTTCTTGCCGATGAAAGTGCAGCTACCGCTATCGAGTATTGCCTGATCGCCGCCGGCATCGCGCTCGCGATCGTCACCGTCGTGAACAACACGGGCAGCGCGCTGCTGAACAACAAGTTCAACTCGATCGACGCGGCCACGAAGTAACCGCGTACCCGGTTCGACGCGGCCTTCCGCCATCTGAGATAACGTCGCACGCGCGCTGGCCCACCAGCGCTGCAGACCATGATCTGTGTCAACAGCACATGGACTGCAACGGTTAAGCATGGGAGCCGAGCTTCCTGCTGCCGGCCCGTCCATGCATCCAGATCTTCCGCACTCCCAATTGAAAATCCGCCGCGTCCGCCTCGACACCGGCCGCGAGAACGTGGTCGTCATCTCCCGACAATCCAAGGCGCTGCGCGCGGAGATCTTTCGCGGCTTCAGCCGCGTCGAGCTGCGCCGGGACGGCAAGGTCCTGCTGGCCACGCTCCTGATCACGGACGACGACACGCTGGCGGCCCAGGACGAGATCGGCCTGTCCGAGCCCGCATTCCGCCGCTTCGCCGAGCCGGTCGGCACGCCGGTCACGGTGACGCCCGCCTCGCCGCCGGAGAGCCTGGAAGCTGTGCGTGCGAAGATCCGCGGGCGAACGCTGAACGAGGCCGAGATCGGCGCGATCATCAACGACCTCGCGAATTATCGCTACTCCGACATGGAGATCGCCGCCTTCCTGATCGGTTCGGCGAGCTTCATCACCAGCGATGAGCTGCTGGCCCTCACCGGCGCGATGGCGAAGGCGGGCACGCAACTGGTGTGGCCCGATCCGGTCGTCGTCGACAAGCATTGCATCGGCGGCATTCCCGGCAACCGCACCTCGATGGTGGTGGTGCCGATCGTCGCCGCGCACGGTTTGCCGATCCCCAAGACCTCCTCTCGCGCCATCACCTCGCCCGCCGGCACCGCGGACACGATGGAGGTGCTGGCGCGGGTGAATGTCGGCGTCGAGGAGATGAAGGCAATCGTCTCGGCCTGCAACGGCTGCCTGATCTGGGGCGGGCACGTGAACCTGTCGCCGGCCGACGATGTCCTGATCTCGGTCGAACGGCCACTGAGCCTCGATACGCGCGAGCAGATGGTCGCCTCCATCATGTCCAAGAAGATTGCGGCAGGATCGACGCATCTGTTGATCGACATCCCGGTCGGGCCGACTGCGAAGGTCACCAGTGCGGTCGAGGCGATGCGGCTGCGGAAGCTGTTCGAATTCGTCGGCGACCGCTTCGGCCGCACCGTCGAAGTGATCACGACCGACGGACGCCAGCCGATCGGCAACGGCATCGGGCCCGTGCTCGAAGCCAATGACGTCATGGCGGTGCTCGGCAACGCCAAGGATGCGCCGCGCGACCTGCGCGAGAAGTCGCTGCGGCTGGCAGCCCATCTCCTGGAATACGATCCGAAGCTGCGCGGCGGCGCCGGCTATGCTCGGGCCCGCGAGCTGCTCGACAGCGGCGCGGCGCTGAAGCAGATGCAGAAGATCATCGACGCCCAGGGCCCCTCGACATGCAGCTCCGAGCTGGGATCGCTCAGCTTCGATGTCAAGGCAAGCCATGACGGCACGGTGTCCGCGATCGATTGCCTGCGCCTCAACCGTCTCGCCCGCACCGCCGGCGCGCCACTCGACAAGGGCGCGGGCATCCGCCTGTTTAAGAAGATCGGCGACCGCGTCGAGCAAGGCGAGCCGCTCTACCGCGTCTATGCCTTCGACCGGCCCGAGCATGATCTGGTCGCGAGCGCGGCGGCCGCGGACGACGGCTATGCCGTCGACGGCAACTCTGCTGGAGTGTGAAGAATGAGCGTGACCGTTCGATTTTGCGGCGCCGCCCGCACCGTGACCGGCTCGAGCTATCTGTTCCAGACGGGAAAAGGACGCTTCCTGGTCGATTGCGGCCTGTTCCAGGGACAGAAGACACTGAAGGCGCTCAACTACGGCGCTTTCCCGTTCCGCCCCGCTGACATCCAGGCGGTGCTGCTCACGCACGCCCATATCGACCACAGCGGATTGCTGCCCAAACTCGTGCGTGAAGGCTTCGACGGGCCGATCCTGGCCACGCGCGGCACCATCGATCTCTGCTCCTGGATGTTGCCCGATGCCGGCAGTATCCAGGAGTCCGAGGTCGCGCAGCTCAACCGGCGCAATGCGGCGCGCCGGTTGAAGGAGGTAGCGCCGATCTATACGCAGGCCGATGCGACTGCATCGCTGCAGGCGTTCCGCCCGGTCGACTATGAGCGCTGGACCGACGTGATCCCCGGCGTTCGCGCGCGCTACTGGAATGCCGGCCATTTGCTCGGCTCCGCCTCGATCGAGCTGGAATTCAGCGAGGCCGGGCGGGAGCGGCCGTTACGCGTGCTGCTCTCCGGCGACGTCGGACCCGAAGCCAAGCTGCTGCAGCCCGATCCGCAGGCGCCGACAGATCTCGACTATGTCATCTCGGAGTCCACCTATGGCGACCGCGTCCGCGCCGTCACCACACCCGAGCAGCGGCGGCAGCATCTCGCCGACGAGATTCGCCAGGCCGCGGCCGCCAGGGGCGCGCTGCTGATCCCGGCTTTCGCGGTCGAGCGGACGCAGGAGCTGATCGTCGACATCGTCCACCTGATGGAGCGCGGCGAGGTTCCGGCGGCGCCGATCTTCCTGGACTCCCCGCTTGCGATCCACGCGACGGAAGTCTTCCGCCAGCACGCCGGGAGCCTCGATCCTGACGTCGACGTCGATCGCCTGCTCAACTCGCCGCATCTCAAATTCACCGAGACCGTCGCCGAGAGCAAGGCCATCATGCGCCTGACCGGCTTCCACATCATCATCGCCGCCAGCGGCATGTGCGACGCCGGCCGCATCCGCCATCACCTCAAGCGCTGGCTCTGGAACGAGCGCGCGACCGTGCTGCTCTCCGGCTTCCAGGCGCACGGCACGCTCGGCCGCTTCCTGCAGGACGGCGCCAGGGCGGTGCGGATCCAGGGCGAGGAAATCCGCGTCGCCGCGCGCATCCGCATGATCGACGAATATTCCGGACATGCCGACGCAGCTGGAATGGCCGGCTGGATCGCGGCGCGCCGCCCGATCGCGCGCGGCCTGTTCCTCACCCATGGCGAGCAGGACGCAATCGCGGGCCTTGCCGAACGGCTGGCCGAGCGCATCCTGCCGGCGGCAAAGATCTATCAGCCCGTGCTGGACGACATCTACGAGCTCGCAGCAGCCGAGCCACGCGTGCTCGACGTCGACCATCGCCGTCGCCTTGCGCCCGAAGCCGTCACGCATCTCGACTGGCACAACGAGATGTCGGAGCTCATGCTCGACATCAGCGACAAGGTCGCAGCCGCCGCCGACGACCGCGCCCGAGGTGTGATCATCCGAAAGCTACGGCGAGCGCTGAACGAGAATGCGTAGCGCGGCACGGGAATAGCGTCGGGCGCAGCGCCTTCACGAACTCGTCATTGAAACTGTAAGCGCCGTCGCATTTCGCGCGGGCGTGATCGGCTGCCCGCAAAATCAAGCTCCTCTCAAGAGAAACAGGAGGCGGCCCGAAGCCTTCCGTCAAGCCGGAACTGGTCTTCCGGCCTACACACGACGTCGTTTGCCCCTCACCCGCGACATCGCGAAAGCGTCGCGATACCGCTGCCCCGTTTCGACAATCACGCAAGCGAGAAGCGCACATGGCTGTCACAGCAAATTTCTCTGCCGGAATTCTCTCTGTCCTTGGCACTGGCATGAACAACACGATCGTACTCGGCCGCAATGCGGCCGGAACGATCGTCGTCAACGGCGGCGCGGTCGCCGTCAAAGGCGGCCCCGCAACGGTCGCCAACACCAAGCTGATCCAGGCCTTCGGCCTCGACGGCAACGACATCATCACCATCGACGAGAGCAACGGCGCGATGCCCGCGGCGAACCTGTTCGGCGGCGCCGGCAACGATACGCTGACCGGCGGATCCGGCGGCGACATGCTGTTCGGCCAGTCCGGCAACGACACGTTGTTCGGCAAGGGCGGCAACGATTTTCTGTTCGGAGGCGCCGGCAATGACGTGCTGGTCGGCGGCGACGGCAACGACCAGATGTTCGGCGAGGCCGGCAACGACCGCATGATCTGGAATCCCGGCGACGACACCGACCTGATGGAAGGCGGCGAAGGCACCGACACCGCCGAGGTCAATGGCGGCAACGGCGGCGAGACCTTTGCCATCACGGCCAACGGAACGCGCGTGCGCTTCGACCGCCTCGATCCGGCGCCGTTCTCGCTGGACATCGGCACCACCGAAAACCTCGTGGTCCATGCCAATGGCGGCGACGACGTCATCACCGCCTCCGGCAATCTGGCCGCGCTCATCACGCTGACGCTCGACGGCGGCGCCGGCAACGACACGATCCTCGGCGGCAACGGCGCCGACCTGCTGCTCGGCGGCGAAGGGAACGATTTCATCGACGGCAACCAGGGCAACGACACCGCCCTGCTCGGCGCCGGCAACGACACCTTCCAGTGGGACCCCGGCGACGGCAGCGACAAGGTCGACGGACAGGCGGGAGCCGACACCCTGCTGTTCAACGGGTCGAACATCGCCGAGAACATCACCGTTTCCGCGGCCAATGGCGGACGCGTGCTGCTGACCCGCGATGTCGGCAACATTGCGATGGACCTCAACGGCATCGAGACCATCACGATCGACGCCCGCGGCGGCAGCGACCACATCACCGTCAACAACCTCGCCGGGACCGACGTCAGCCAGGTCAATATCGATCTCGGATCGGCCGGGACCGGCGACGGTGCGGCCGATACGGTGACGCTCGAGGGCACGCGCTACGCCGATGCGATCCAGGTGTCCGGCTCGGGCACGTCGGTGTCGGTCACGGGGCTGCCCGCCGCCGTCACCATCACCAACGCGGAAGGGGCGAGCGATGCGCTCGTCATCGAAAGCCTCGGCGGCAACGACACGATCTCGGCGGCCGCGCTTGCCGCTGGCGTCGTGCACCTGACGATCGACGGCGGCGCCGGCAACGATACGATCGTCGGCAGCGCCGGCAGCGACACGCTGATCGGCGGCGACGGCAACGATGTCGTTACGGGCGGCCGCGGCGACGACGTCGCCCTGCTCGGCGCCGGCACTGACGTGTTCCAGTGGAATCCCGGCGACGGCAGCGACACCGTCGATGGCGGCGCCGGCGTCGACACGCTGAAGTTCTTCGGGGCCAACATCGCCGAGAACATGAATATCGTGGCGAACGGCGATCACGCCCTGCTCACGCGCGACGTCGCCAACATCACGATGGATCTGCACGGCGTCGAGCACGTCGATGTCCACGCGCTGGGCGGTGCCGACCATATCGCGGTGGGGGATCTGACCGGGACCGACGTGACGCAGGTGAACATCGATCTCGGCGGTTCGGCCGCAACGCCGGACGGCGCCGTCGATGCCGTCTCGGTCGATGCGACCCAGAGCGCCGACACGTTCGGCGTTTCCGGCAATGCCGGCGGCGTCACGGTGTTCGGCCTGCATGCGACGACCCACCTGAGCGGCATGGACGCAACCGACCAGTTGACGCTCAATGGCTTCGGCGGCGACGACGTCATCGACGCGAGCGGTCTCGCGGCCGGCGTGCTGCAACTGACGATCAATGGCGGACTTGGCAACGACACCATCCGCGGCAGCCAGGGCGACGACCTGATCAGCGGCGGCGACGGCAACGACGTCGCGCTGATGGGCGCGGGCAACGACACGTTCGTCTGGAATCCGGGCGACGACAACGACACAGTCGAAGGCCAGGGCGGCACCGACACCCTGCTGTTCAACGGCGCCAACATCGCCGAGACCATCAACATCTTCGCGAACGGCGACCGCGCCGAGCTGACGCGGGACGTCGCCTCGATAACGATGGACACGCACGGCGTCGAGACGATCGCGTTCAACGCCCGCGGCGGCGCCGACACGATCAATGTCGGCGACATGAGCGGGACCGACGTGACCGAGGTCAAGATCGACCTCGCCGGCGTTCCCGGCAACCCCGGCGGCGACGGCGCGGCCGACAAGATCGTGATCAACGGCACCGCCGGCGACGACGTCATCACGCTGTCGCTCAACAGCAACGGCGCGCTGGTGATCGACGGCCTGGCGAGCCAGGTCGTGATCGAGAACTTCGACTTCAACGACACCATCACCATCAACGGCCTCGGCGGCGACGACGTGATCGAAGCATCCGGCGTCGGTCCCAACGGGCCGCACCTCGTCTTCGACGGCGGTGCCGGCGACGACGTGCTGATCGGCAGCGCGGGCAGCGACACGCTGCTCGGCGGGCTCGGCGACGATGTGCTGATCGGCGGCGGCGGAACCGACGTGCTGGACGGAGGGCCCGGCGACAACGTCGTGATCCAGTCGCTGCTGGCCCATGCGAGCATCCACGCCGGCACGCTGATCTGAGCCGGCCGTCGCGCCTGGCCAGTATGGGCCTGTTTGCCTGTCGGAATCACCGATCGGGGCCCGGATGGAACGAAGCGCCATCCGGGCCCCGACGCTTTGACGGCCTTGGGAGTCCTGATACTCTGCAGCAAATCGTGGCCCGGCGGGCCATGCTGTCGATCGTTGAACCAACACTGCCGAAAGGATGCGGATGAGAAGCGCGACGTTCCTGGCTCTCAGCCTCATATTTGTCGGCGTAGGGTCGCACGACAGCGCGAGAGCCCAGAGTTCTGGCGCTCCGCCCGTCTCGCTCGCTCCGCCCGATATATCTCCTCCGCGTCCGGGCACCACCAAGCCCGCACGGGGGACGACAAACAGAACTCCTGCGGCCTCCGGCAGAGAGACTTCGACATCCGTGCTTGGCGCGCCTCAATTGAAACCGGATCCGGCCGCCGACTATGACGGCTTCAGCGTCGGCAATGTCGACGACAATGATGCCCCACGTCAGGCGACGCCGCCTGCGAGGTCGCGCGCCGCAAAGTCCAATCCGGATGCGGATAGCCTCGATCAGGAAGATGGCGCCTTGAAGCGAAAGCTGATGATCTGCCAGAACTGCAAGTAACGCGTCAATTCGGACAGGGCTGCCCCGCCGCGCCCCACATCGCCATGTCCTTGACGTGATCCTCGAAGGTCCCCGGCGGCGTCGAGCGGCCGGCACCGGGCGCCCAGCCGCGGGGAATGAATCCGTTCAGCGAGGCATCATGCCTGAGATGGTCGACGAGGCCGGCGGCATCGCGGCCGCCATTGCGCTTGGGATCCTTCATTTGCGCGCAGATCTCGGCGCCGCTCTTGCCGAACCAGATGAAGGCCACCGGCGCGAGCTGCCAGTCGATGCCGGCGCGCGGCGGTGACGGTGCCGGCTCGTTCGCCTGTGTCGAGGTCATGTGACAGGTCGAGCACGGGATCGCCTCCGCGCCGATGCGGCTCTCGCCGCCGTGGATGTTCATGCCGTGCACGCGAGGCTTGGTTTCCCCTGCCGGCGTCCAGATCGGAATGGCCTTGGCATCGACGTGGCAGTTGGCGCAACGCGGATGGGTCACCACCGCTTCGATCCGCTTCCAGGCTTCCAAGCCCTCCACCCGGCTGACGCTGCCCGGCGGCAAGACATCTTTCTTGGCTTCGTCCTTGGCCGCGACAATCCCGGTGAGCGCGGCAATGGCGGAAGCTGCGAGAGCGAGCGCAATCAGAGATCTCTTCATGGCCCACCTCACACGAAATCGATGAACTTGTTGAAAGGCATCTCGCGGATGCGTTTTCCGGTCGCCGCGAAGATCGCGTTGGCGAGCGCAGGCGCAGCGGGCGGCACCGGCGGCTCTCCGACACCCCTCACCTTCGGATCGTTCTCGAGCCCGCGAACCTCGATGACAGGGCACTGATAGATCCGCATGGCTTCGTGGTGATTGTAGTTGGTCTGCTGTACCGCGCCCTTGGCGTAAGTGAGCTCGCAGTTGATGGCGTGGCCGAGCCCCCAGACGACGCCGCCCTGCACCTGGTTCTCGAAATTGACGGGGTCGACGACCTTGCCCACATCGACCGCGACCCAGACCTTGTCGATCCTGATGCCGCGGTCCGTCATCGAGACTTCGATGACTTCGGCCGTCGGTGTCCCGAAAGACTCGACAAAGGCGACGCCGCGCCCGCGGCCGTTGCCGAGCGGTCCCTTCCAGTCCGACATCTCCGCGACCGTCTCCAGCACCTTGCGATAATGCGGCACGGTGCACATCGCGATGCGTGCCTTCATCGGATCGAGGCCCGTCGCGTGAATCAGCTCGTCGATGAAGCTTTCGGTGAAAAAACCCGATGTCGAGGCACCGACCGAGCGCCACGTCGTGCTCGGCGAAAGTCCCTGCGCCTCGTAGCTCGTGGCCCGGAAATTGGGGATGTCGTAGTAGACGTTCCACAGGCCGGCGGCCAATTGCCCGTCGGGATCCTTGGAGGGCGTGCCCGAACGTTCGAGCAGCCCTTTGAGCGGGGTCGTCGAGGCCAGTTGCAGATCGGCTGCGACGATCTTGCTCTTGTCGACGCTGCCGCGATGCCGGGCAATCGCAATCTGCCGCGGAATGTCCTGAAGGAAATCCTCCTCGCGCGAGAACACGAGCTTGATCGGCGTTCCCTTCATCTGGTTGGCGATCTCGGCGAGAACGCGGACGTTCTCGTATTCGAGACGGTGGCCAAAACTTCCACCGGTCCACTGATTGTGGAAGGTGACCTGTTCCGGCTTGAGGCCGATCGCCGTCGCCGCGACCCATTGCACGAATCGGGGGCTCTGATGGCCAACCCAGATTTCCATCCCCTTGTCAGTGACGAGGCCGATTCCGTTCAACGGCTCGAGCGGCTGATGCGCCACGTAAGGCGCGCGATATTCGGCTTCGACGAGCTTGCCGGTCTTCAGCCCGCCTTCGATGTCGCCGATCTTGCGCCATTCCTTGCCGAGGAACTCGGGCTTGAACGAGGATTCCAGAACCTTCCAATGATCGGCCTGCTCGGCGGGATAGGCCGAGGGCGCCCACTCGCAAGCGACGGCGTCGACCGCCTTCATGGCGTACCAGCTGTTGGTGGCGATCACCGCGACTCCGTTCTTGATTTCGAGGATCTTCTTGACCCCCGGCATCGCCCGCGCCTTGCTGGCATCGTAGGATTTCAGCGGCTGCCCCTTGGCGGGGTTCAGCTTGACGGAGGCGTAGAGCATGCCGTCCATCTTCATATCGATGCCGAACTTGAGCTCGCCCATGACCTTCTCGCGGATGTCGAGGCGCATCATCGGCTTGCCGAGCATGCGCCATTTCGAGGGATCGCGCGGCTTGGCATCGAGCACCGGCGGAATCTTCGCGGCATCCGCGGACAGATCGACGTAAGCGATCTTGGTCCCGTTGGGCAGGATCACGTGGCCCGATTGAGTGCGCAGGTCGGCCACGGCGACGCCCGCACGCTTGGCCGCCGCCGCCTTCAGCGTCTCGCGCGCGACCGCGCCGGCAACGCGCAGCTTGTCATAGGTGTCCGGCAGCGTGCTCGACCCGCCGGTCATCTGCAGGCCGGCTTGCCTCAGCCATTCGAGCGTCTTGGCGCGCGCCTCCTCGGCGGCCGGGCTTTGGTCCGCGGCCACGAACGGTGCGAACTCGTCGGCAAAGCCGGTGTTGAAATAGGCGGGGCTTGGACCGGCGAAACGGATTTCGAACTGGCCGGGATCGAGGTCCATCTCCTCGGCGATCATGATCGGCTGCACCGAGCCGACGCCCTGACCGATATCGGCGTGCTGCGCGATCAGCGTGATCTTGTCCGGGCTGATCTCGACCCAGGGATTGAAGGTCACCGAGTTCGGCCCGAGGCCGGCGGCCAGCGGATTGCCGTCGGCGCTTGGCGCCGCCGCTTCGGCGCTGCCATAAGCACCGAACGCAATGCCGCCGGCGATCGCAGCGGATCCGAAAACGAAAGCGCGGCGTGAGAGGTTCTGCATGTGGCCCATCTCACTTCTCCGCCATCTTCTTGGCCGCAGCCGCATGGATCGCCGCACGGATGCGCGGATAGGTGCCGCAACGGCAGAGATTGCCGGACATCACCTGGTTGATCTCGTCGTCGGTCGGGTTGGAGATCAGATCAAGCAGGGAGATGGCCTGCATGATCTGGCCGGTTTGGCAGTAGCCGCATTGCGGGACCTGATGCTCGATCCAGGCCTGCAACACCGGATGCTGCTCCTTCTTCGGCAATCCTTCGAGCGTGACGACCGACTTGCCGGCGACCTCGCCGATATGCGCCTGACAGGATCGCACCGCCATTCCGTCGATCTGGACGGTGCACGCGCCGCATTGCGCGACCCCGCAGCCGTATTTGGCGCTGGTGATGCCGAGCTCGTCGCGCAGCACCCACAAGAGCGGCATCTCGGCAACGACGTCGACCTGGCGCTTGATCCCGTTCACCGTGAGCTCGATCATGTCGGTATGTCTCCTGACGGATCTGGTCGGCACAACAACACTGACCGATGGGCACGTAGACGTATTTCCGATTCCTGCGGCATCATGCGCAATCCCTGCGGAATGCCGTATCGGCACGATCGGCTTTCACGTCGGCCTGGCCGCAACACAATTCGCGATACTGCCCCGGCGTGAGACTTGCGGCCTTGCGGAACACGCGCGTGAAATTCGCTTGCGAGCCGAAACCGAACTCCAGCGCAATTTCGACCAGGGACAGACGGTCGTGTGCGAGCTCGTGCCGCGCTGCCTGGACGCGGCGATCGGTCACATAACGGTGCGGCGACAATCCCGTCGCTTCGCGAAACAGCCGGGAGAAATGATAGGGGCTGAGGCAGGCCTGGGCCGCCAGATCCTCGAGCCTGATATCGCTGGCAAGAGAAGCCTCGATATAGTCCAGCACGCGCTGCAAGCGCCTGGGATCGAGCGATAGCGACCTGTCGGGTGCGCGCCAGCGGTCGATCGTATAGTTCCCCAGAAGATGCGCCGCGAGCGCCACCTGGATTCCCTCCACGAACAAAGCGTCGGTCGGCTGGCGCGGCCGATGGAGCAGATCGCGAAGCGGCGAGCAGATGTGGAACAGCACCTGGTCCGCCAGACCGTGGGCGTAGGCGATCTCCACCTTCGCCGGATCGATGCCGAAATCCGCGAGCGCGCTGTGGTCCAGCAGCGCCGGGGGAAGATAGAGATGGAGACATTCCATCCGGTCCGAAAGCTCGAGATGGCTCTCCTGCGTCCCGACAGGGACGAGGTAGCTCATCCCCGGCCGCGCCAGGCTCTTCTGGACTTCGCCGTTGCCGGTCCGGCACACCATGCCGCCGCCCGACAGCAGCATGACGAGCTCGGTGCAGATGGGAACGGGCGTTGCCTGCCGCCCCGCCTCGAACTTGCGATGCTCGATGCTCAGCCCCGGCCAGTCGTTGGCCGCCGCGAGTTTCACGCTGTTCTGATACTTCTGATCTCCATGCGTCACGAGCGCCATCACGACCTCCGCTTCGTTGCGGCGAATCCCGGCCCCGTATCGCGCGCGAGCGATCATTCCATCCGGTGATGAGTTGCAGCCCCGGCCGCTGCCACGCCGATCGCGAATTTCTCACAAGCGACGATGGCGAAGTCCAGAGGCGGCGCGGTTAAAAGAGGTAAAACGCAGACAAAGCAAAGACTTGGGGCCGGGCGCAATCGGCTTTGGAAGCGCCGATGAGCAAGATGCGTCCGTGATCGCGCAGGAATCGGAAATACCGCAATGCGCGTGAGCGCTAGTGAAGAGCTCATCAACGGCAATGCCGCCGTATCGAGAATCGGAGCCTGTCATGAAGACGCTTATCTTGGCGCTTGCTGCAATGTCGATCGCAACGGCCTCCGCCGCGGTCGCGGCCGAGAGGCCCGTCTCCATCGTCCTGGTCCATGGCGCCTTCGTCGACGGATCGGGCTGGAAAGACACCTACGACATTCTCTCGAAGGCGGGCTATGAGGTGCTCGTCGTGCAGCAGCCGACGATCTCGCTGCGAGACGATGTCGCGGAGACCGAACGCGTGATCGCCAGGGCACGGCATCCGGTCATTCTCGTCGGACATTCCTATGGCGGAATGGTCATCACCGAAGCCGGCGACAATCCGAAGGTTCGCAGTCTGGTCTATCTCGCGGCATATGCTCCCGATGTCGGGGAGTCGGTCAGCACGCTGTCGGAAGCACCCGTGCCGCCCGGCGAGCACAAGGGTCCGCTGGTCACTGAGGGCAACTATCTCTTCGTCGACCGCGATAAATTCCCGACCGCGTTCGCCGCCGGCGTCGATGCCGCAACGACCCGCTTCATGGCTGCGGCGCAGTTGCCGTTTGGATTGCAGGCGGTGCAGACCAAGGTCGACCGCGTGGCCTGGAAAACGAAGCCGACCTATTACATGGTCACGATCGAGGATCACATTATCCCCCCGAGCTTACTGCGCACCATGGCCAAGCGCTCGGGCGCGAAGGTGACGGAGATCAAGAGCAGCCACGCGGTGATGCTGTCGCATCCGCGCGAGGTCGCGGCCTTCATCAGAAGTGCAGACACCTCCGCAACCGAGTGAGACCGGCGGCGCCGCGCACGAACGGACTTGCCTGTCGCAGACAAGGACTCGCAACATGGCCCTCAAGGATATTCTGCCGGGACAATTGGGATTCGGCGCGGCGCCGCTCGGCAACATGTTCCGCGACATCCCGGAGCAGGAAGCCCTCGCGACGGTCAACGCAGCCTGGGACGACGGCATCCGCTATTTCGACACCGCGCCGTTCTACGGCGCGGGCCTTGCGGAGCTCCGCATGGGCGCTGCGCTGACCGGCCGGCCGCGAAGCGACTATGTCGTCAGCACCAAGGTCGGGCGCCTGATCCTGGACGAGGTCGAGGATGTCAGCACCCGCGATCTCGGCGAGAAGGGCGGCGTGTTCCAATACGGGCGCCCGAACCGGATTGTGAACGATTACTCCGCCGATGCGACACTGCGCTCGATCGAGGACAGCCTGAAGCGGCTCGGCACAGACCACATCGACATCGCCTTCGTGCATGATGTCGCGCAGGATTTTTACGGCGACGAGTGGCTTTCGGTTTTCGAAAGCGCGCGCAAGGGCGCGTTCAGGACGCTCGACCGGCTACGCGACGAGGGCGTGATCAAGGCGTGGGGCCTCGGCGTCAACCGGGTCGAGCCGATCGAGTTGCTGCTGGCGCTCGAAGAGCCGCGCCCTGACGGTTTCCTGCTCGCGGGCCGCTACACGCTGCTCGACCATGCCCGGGCGCTGCAGCGGGTGATGCCGATGGTGGCGGAGCACGAGCTCGCGATCGTCGTCGGCGGCCCCTACAGCTCGGGCGCGCTCGTCGGCGGCCCGAACTTCGAATATGCCCCGGCGCCTCCTGAAATTCTCAACAAGGTGGCACGGATCAAGGCGATCGCCGACCGCTATCGCATCAGCATGAAGGCGGCAGGCCTGCAGTTCGCGCTCGCCAACCCCGTGGTTGCGGCCGTGATCCCCGGCGCGAGCCGGCCGGGCCGCATCGCCGAGGATCGCGCCGCGCTCGAGGAAGTCATCCCCGCCGATTTCTGGCGCGAGCTCCGTTCGGAGGGGCTCGTCAACGCCGCAGCTCCACTTCCCACGGCCACTTGAGCCGTCAGAGCGCGCAGCAGATTCATTCCGGCCGGGCACCGCTCCGGCCGGCACGACAACGCACACAAAACCAACCGAACCACTGAGGAGAGCGACATGACAGACGAAGCCGACAACAGCACCGACAGGGGCCGCCGCACCCTGCTCCAGACCGCCGGCGCAGCCGTCGTCACCGGCCTCGTCGCCGGCACGGCAGCCGACGCGCAGGCGGCGACACAGGGTGCCAACAGCATGTCGCCGGCCGAGCGCAACGAGGCGCCGCTCGGCGCGCGGCTCCAGGGCGTCCAGCATTTCGGGCTGACGGTCCAGAACATGGAGCGGGCCTATCAGTTTTACACGGAAGTGCTCGGCGGCACCGAAGTGTTCCGTCACGGCGACTTCCAGGGCGACGAGGTGCAGAACACATTGCTGGCCGACCAAGAGATCGAGGCGAATGCGCGCGGGGTCAATCCGCGGACGATCGGCGTGCCCGACCTCAGAAGCGGAGCGCAGAGGCTGGATGTCCGCTTCATCCAGTTCGACAACGTGGTGATCGAACTGCTGCAATATCGCGAGGCCGATCAGCCGATGGGCGGCGCGAAGAGCTTTGCCGAGCCGGTCGAACACATGAGCCCGGCCTTTCCGCGCATGATGCACATCTGCTTCTACATTCGCGACGACGTCGACTTCAACAAGTTCATTGCCGACCTCGAGGCCGAATCCGCGCGCCGCGGCATGACGCAGGTGCGGGCGAACCGCACCATCCGCGTCATGACGGAGGCGGACCGCAAGGCGGCGCCCCGCAACACCAACACCAACCGGGTGACCGTGGAACCCTCGAACGGCTGGGAGCTGATCTATTGCAAGGGGCCGGAAGGCGAGCAGCTCGAATTCGTCAAGGCGCTCGGCCCCGTCAAGCAGCGCTTCAGCGAGGCCTTGGCAATGCGGCAGCAAACCATCGTGCGCTGACGCGTCAAACGCCGGGCGGCCGGCTTCCGCCGGCTGCCCGGAAGAGCGCTCACGATGTCAATGTGAAGGACTTCATCATGAAAACTCTCCTCCGCAACTCGCTTGGCGCGCTGCTGTTCGTTGCCGCGACGGCCATGACGGCGACACCGATCGCCGCCCAGGAGGCCCCGCGCGTGCACTATCAGGAGATTCCGGAAGGCGCCTATTCGGTGGTGGCCCAGGTGCGCGCCAAGCCGGGGAAGGAAGACGCGCTGCGCGCAGCGACACTGCCGCTGATCGATTTGGTTCGCGGCGATCCCAAGAACCTGGTTTACTTCCTGCAAGAGGACCGCGCCAAACCCGGTCATTTCATCTTCTACGAGATCTTCGCCAGCCAGGCCGATTTCGATGCGCACAACGCGATGCCTTACGTGAAAGACTGGTTCACCAAGCTGCCGGAACTCGCCGACAGCGGCGTCGAGGTGATGCGCATGGCCATTCTCGGCAAGCCCAAGAAATAGCCAAAGCCGCTCTGGAACTCGTGCGCGAGTGGTTTTGTCGCAGCTTCCGCCAGCGAGTGCGCGCGGCAAATCGTGCGAATTCAGAAGGGCTCGCTTCAACAGGTTTGCAGCGCATGATAATTGCAGACGATCTGTTCGATCGATTGGCAATGAGCAATGCGGGCTGCCACGGAGATAAGGCAACGGGGCGCGCGCCGACAGGAACTCACCTTCCGCTTCGGCCCGTTTCGACTGGTTCCCAGCCGCCAACTCCTCCTTCTCGACGGGCGGCCCGTCAAGCTGGGCGGACGCGCATTCGAGCTCCTGCAGCTGCTGGTGCAACGACGCGGCGAACTGGTCAGCAAGAATGAGCTGATGGCGGCGGCGTGGCCGGGAACCTTCCTCCACGACAGTAATCTCAAGGTCAACATGTGGAGCCTGCGGCGTTCGCTGGGAGATACCCAGATCGAGCCCGTCTACATCGCGACCGTGGCGCGCCGCGGCTACAAGTTCATCGCCGACGTCCAGGCGAGCATCGGCGAGATCGAGGACGATACGGAACCCACCGATCCGCTGCGCCAGTCCAATCCGCCATTGCTGCGCGGCATCGTCGGCCGCGAAGCCGATATCGCCGGCATCGCCGATCTGCTCGCGGACGACAGGCACGTGACCCTCGCCGGCGCTGGGGGGATCGGCAAGACGACGGTTGCCGTCGCGGTCGCCCAGGCGTTTGCGCCACGGTGTCGCGACGGCGTCTGCTTCGTCGATCTCGCCACGATCTCCGATCCGACGCTTTTCGGCGCGGCGCTGGTCACGGCCCTGGGCATCAGAGGCAACACGGACAACGGTCTGGCTGCGGCTCTCGACTATCTGAGGCCGCGGCAGATGCTCCTCATTCTGGACAATTGCGAGCACGTGCTGCCCGCCGCCACCATCTTCGCCGGCAGGTTCCTGAGCGACACATCGCCGTCGAGGCTGCTGGCGACCAGTCGCGAGCCGCTCGGCGCCGCGACCGAGCACGTCGTGCGGCTTGGTTCGCTGCCATCACCGAAGCCTGGCCTCGCTCTCACCATCGATCAGGCTGTCAAGTTCCCGGCCGTGCAGCTGTTCGTCCGCCGCGCCGCCGAATGGTCGGACTACCAGTTCGTCGACGATGATTGCGAGGCCGTCGCCTCGATCTGCCATTCGCTCGACGGCCTCCCTCTGGCCATCGAGCTAGCCGCGGCCCAGATCGGCAGGTTCAATCCTCGCGAACTGGTGGCGATGCTCGACCAGAAGCTGGGCTTTCGCGCCCCAAGCGCAGATGGCACGCCACCGCGCCACGAAACCCTGATGGCAACGATCGACTGGAGCTTCCGGCTGCTGCCGCAGAAGGAAGCCAGACTGTTCGCTCTGCTGTCGGTGTTCAGCGACGCCTTCGAGGTTGAGGATGCGGCTTTTGTCGCGGAAGCCGCCGGGCTCACCCCGGTCGACGTCGTCACCGGGCTCGGCAGCCTCGTCGCTAAATCGCTGCTCAGCGCGCAGGCTCGCGGCGCCAGCCTGCGCTACCGCCTGCTCGACAGCACGCGCCGCTATGCGGCCGAGCGGCGCCAGGCCGATCCCGCCTGCGGCCAGGCGCTGCAACGCCACGCGCAACGGATGCTCGCGTTGTTCGAGCAGTCCGAAGAGGAGTGGAACTGGCGCGAGCCGGCCGACTGGACGGAACGCTACCTCGGCCGCATCGCTGATCTCAGAGCTGCACTGTCATGGGCATTCGGCGAACAGGGCGATGGCGTCCTCGGCATCAGGCTCGCGGTCGCGGCGATCACCTTGTGGTCGGAAACCTCCATCCTGTCTGAAGCGCAGACCCGGCTTCAGGACGCACTCGCCCTGGCCAAGACTGTCGCGTGCGACGATCTGTCGAAGGCAAAGCTCGCCTGCGCCCTTGGATGGAGCCTGTTCTACGCCCGCAACATGTCGAATGAGAACGAGGTTGCCTGGCTCGATGCGATCGACTTCGCAAGACGTGCCGGCAACATCGAGTATCAGCAGCGCGCATTGGTGGGGTTCGGCTTCTACCTGCTGCAGATCGGCGAAGTCGCGCGCGCCATCACCTATCTCGAGGAGGCCACCGCACTGGCCAACCGGGACCGCGACTTGACGGCGACGTCCGAAGCCGATCGGGCCCTGGCCTGGGCCCGCGCCTTCGCCGGCGAACTGAGCAAGAGCCGCCCGGTTCTGGATCGCCTCGCCGCGACCTATTCGCTGGCCGAGGGCCGTTCGCGCAAGGATGCGAACGAGGTCTACCGCTTCATCACCGTCCGCTTCAACCTGCCCTTCGTGGCGTGGATGCAGGGGCAGCCCGACTACGCGGCGAAGCTGGCCCGTGACGCCGTGGACGCCGCGGACCGCAGCGGCCATTGGGTGTCGCAGTCGAATGCACTCGGCCTCGCCGCGCTTCCCGTCGCGCTCGAAACCGGCAATCTCGACGCGCTCGAGAGCTTCACCGAACGGCTGCGCCGCAACCTGGAACGCGAGCGCATCTCGCGCTGGGTTCCGGTCGAGCGCTATTTCTCCGCCTGCCTCCGCGACCTGCGCGGCGATCCGCGCGCGGTGGACGACATGCGAGCCGCGATCGACGAGCTGATCGAATGCCGCTTCCTGATGCGGATCGGCAGCTATCTCGCGATGCTCGCCCGCGCCTATCTGCGGCAGGGACGAATCGTGGAGGCGCGCGAAGCGATCACGCGGGCGATCGACCATCAGGAACGCCAGGGCGAGCGCTGGTGCCGGTCGGAGCTTCAGCGGGTCGATGCAGCGATCCTTCTCCAGGCCGGCGAGCCGCTGCGCGCCGAAAAGCGGCTGCAGCAGGCGCTCGCCGAAGCCCGCGCCATCGGCGCGACGACCTTCGCCTTGCGTATCTCCACCGACCTCGCAGCGCACTGGGTGGCGACCGACCGCAGGCCCAAAGCCGTTCGACTGCTCGCCCCGATCCTTGATGAATTCACCGAGGGATTCGAGACGCCGGATCTGGTCGCCGCTTCGCGCCTGTTGCAGCGCATGCGGCCAGCGCCGAGCGGCTGTGGCCATTACCGCCCGCCGGTGCCGGTGCACGCTCGCGGTGCATAGCAGGCCTACCGCCGCGCTCGTCGCACACGCTTTACGCTTCCCGGAATTCCTGATCCTCTCTCCCCCAATCGGCCGGATCAACCGGCCCTGCGAGGGAGAGAGACGTCATGAAGCTCGGCACCGCGATTGCGGAAATCATGCGGCGGGAGGGGATCGAGATCCTCTGTGGCTATCCGGTCAACCATCTGATCGAACACGCGGCCAACGCCGAGATCCGCCCCGTCATGGTGCGGCAGGAGCGCGTCGGCATCCACATGGCCGACGCGATCTCGCGGGTGACGTCGGGGCGCAGCATCGGCGCGTTCTGCATGCAGCACGGGCCCGGCGCGGAGAATGCGATGGGCGGCGTCGCCCAGTGCTTCGGCGAATCCGTGCCGGTGCTGGTGCTGCCTATGGGCTATCAGCGCCGCCTTGCGCATATCGAGCCGAACTTCAATTCCAGCGAAGCGATGAAGCCGTTCGCGAAATCGTCCGAGCCGATCATCCTGGCCGCGGAGGTCGCCAACATCTTCCGCCGCGCCTTCACCAAGCTGAAGAACGGACGCGGCGGGCCCGTGATCGTCGAGATCCCCTCGGACATGTGGAACGAGGAGGTGCCGGAGCCGCTGAACTACACGCCGGTGCTGCGCACGCGCTACGGCGCTGACCCCGTGCATGTGAAGGAGGCCGCGAGCCTGCTCGTGAATGCAAAACGAGCGGTGATCTATGCCGGCCAGGGCGTGCACTACGCGCAGGCCTGGCCGCAGTTGAAGCGGCTGGCCGAGCGGCTCGCGATTCCCGTCACCACCAGCCTCGGCGGCAAATCGTCGTTCCCGGAGACGCATCCGCTCTCGCTCGGCTCCGGCGGCCTCGCGGTGCCGCGCGCGGTGCCGAAGTTCCTCGCAGAGGCCGACGTCATCTTCGGCATCGGCTGCTCCTTTACCGAGACCAATTTCGGCATCGCCATGCCCAAAGGCAAGACCATTATCCATTCGACGCTCGATCCGAACCATCTCAACAAGGATGTCGAGGCGAAGATCGGTCTCGTCGGCGACGCCGGCCTCGTGCTCGACGCGCTGCTGGAGGAGATCGGCAAGACCGTCACTGCGGACCGTGACGCCTCGGCCGTCGCGGCCGAGATCGCCGCCTCGCACAAGGAGTGGCTGGCCAAGTGGATGCCGAAGCTCACCAGCAATGACGCCCCCTTGAGCCCCTATCGCGTGCTGTGGGACTTGCAGCACACCGTGGATATCAAGAACACCATCATCACGCACGATGCCGGCAGCCCGCGCGACCAGCTCTCGCCGTTCTGGAAGGCGGTCGAGCCCCTCACCTATCTTGGCTGGGGCAAGACGACGCAACTCGGCTACGGCCTGGGACTGGCGATGGGCGCCAAGCTCGCCAAGCCCGACAAGCTCTGCATCAACGTCTGGGGCGATGCGGCCATCGGCTTCACGGGCATGGATTTCGAGACCGCGGTGCGCGAGCGCATCCCGATCATGTCGATCCTGCTCAACAATTTCTCGATGGCGATCGAGCTGAAGGTGATGCCGATCTCGACCGAGAAATATCGCTCGACCGACATTTCCGGCGACTATGCCGCGATGGCGCGCGCCTTCGGCGGCTATGGCGAGCGGGTGGAGAGGCCCGAGGACATCATTCCCGCGATCAAGCGCGGCATCCAGAAGACAAAGGAAGGCATCCCCGTGCTGCTGGAGTTCATTACCAGCAAGGAGACCGAGGTGTCGCGGCCGGGCACGTGAGCGGGACCGGCTCCCGGCAGGCCTTCCGAGGCTGGCTCCGGCCGCAGGGGATGTGATAATCCGGCCCGGTGCCGCCCCTCGCGGCATCAGGCCGGATCGCGAATGACCACCCCTCCCGACGATATCGCCAACGAGCTCGCAGCCGAGAACGCACGGCTGCGCGGCGAGCTTGCGATCGCGCGCGATCGCCAAAGCGCCAGCGCGGAGATCCTGCGCACCATCGCGGCCTCTCCTTCCGATGCACGGCCGGTGTTCGCCGCCGTCGCGTCCAGCTCGAAGCGCCTGCTCGGCGGCTTCTCCGCCACCGTGCTGCAGTTCATCGGCGACGAGCTCCACCTCGTGGCCTTCACGCCCACCAGTCCCGAAGCGGATGAGGGGCTGCAGGCGTCGTTCCCGCGCAAGATCGCCGACTTTCCGACCTTCGCCCTGGTTCGTGGCGGCGAGACGATCCAGTTTCCCGACAGCGAGGCCGACGATGTCCCGGAGCTGAACAGGAATCTCGCGCGGCTGCGCGGCTTCCGCAGCGTGCTGTTCATGCCGCTGATGAGCCGCGGCACGGCGGTCGGCATGATCAGCGTCACGCGCGCCGAGCCCGGCGCGTTCGCAAGCGATCTGGTGCAGCTGCTGCAGACCTTTGCCGACCAGGCCGTGATCGCGATCGAGAATGCGCGGCTGTTCAACGAGACGCGGGAGGCGCTGGAGCGCCAGACCGCGACCGCCGACATCCTCAAGGTGATGGCTGCCTCGCCCTCCGACGTGCAGCCGGTGTTCGACGCCATCGCCGCCAATGCCAACCGGCTGATCGGCGGCTTCTCCACCGCCGTGCTGCGCTACGTCGACGGCGCCGCGCATCTCGTGGCCTTTACACGGGGCGATCCCGCCGGCGATCGCGTGCTGCAGGCGTCGTTCCCAGTCCCGTTCGCGCAGTTCCCGGCTTACGAGCTCACGGCCCACGGTGAATCGGCGCAGCTCCCCGACACCGAGCTCGAGCCGGCGGCCCGCGATATCGCCCGCGCACGCGGCTTTCGCAGCATGCTGTTCACGCCTCTGATGAGCGAAGGCGAGGCCAAAGGCGTCATCATCGCCACGCGCCGCGCGACCGGCACGTTCGATGCGCATCACGTGCGGCTGCTGCAGACCTTTGCCGACCAGGCGGTGATCGCGGTCAAGAATGTCAGCCTGTTCAACGCCACCAGGGAAGCGCTGGAGCGGCAGACCGCGACCGCCGACATCCTCAAGGTGATCGCGGCCTCGCCGGCCGATGTCACGCCGGTGTTCCAGGCGATCTCCGACAGTGCCAAGAGCCTGATCGGCGGGCACTCCTCCACCGTCACCCGCGTCATCGACGGCATGCTGCATCTGGCGGCCTTCACCACCGACAACACGGCCGGCAACGCCGACCTGCTCAGCTCATTCCCGTCGCCGCTGTCCTCGTCGGGCATTCACAGCCGGGTCGCGACGAGCGGCGAATACGCATTCCGCAGCGACATGCAGAACGAGCCGTATCTCACGGATGCCATGCGGGAGCTGGCGCGGACCCGCGGCTATCGCAGCATCATCGTGATCCCGATGCTGCGCGACGGCGTTGCGATTGGCACTATCGGGGTGACGCGGCCGGAGGCCGGCCAGTTCCCGGACAAGGCCATTAACCTGCTCAAGACCTTCGCCGACCAGGCCGTGATCGCCATCGAGAACACGCGGCTGTTCAACGAGGTGCAGGATCGCACAAGGGAGCTCGCGAAATCGCTCGACGATCTGCGCGCGGCACAGGACCGCCTGATCCAGACCGAGAAGCTCGCCTCGCTCGGCCAGCTCACCGCCGGCATCGCGCATGAGATCAAGAACCCGCTCAACTTCGTGAACAATTTCGCCGAGCTCTCCTCCGAGCTGACCGAGGAGCTGAACGAGGTGCTCGCACCCGTTGCGCTCCGGGACGATGTCCGCAGCGAGGTCGACGAGCTGACCGGACTCCTGAAGGACAATCTGGACAAGGTCGTGCAGCACGGACAGCGCGCCGATTCCATCGTCAAGAACATGCTGCTGCATTCGCGCGAAGGCGGCGGCGAGCACCGGATGAGCGACATCAACGCGCTGGTCGAGGAGAGCCTCAACCTCGCCTATCACGGCGCGCGCGCCGAGAAGCCGCAGTTCGACGTCACGCTGAGGCGCGAGCTCGATCCGGCGGCCGGGCAAGCCGAGGTGTTTCCGCAGGAGATCACGCGGGTGCTGCTGAACCTGATCTCGAACGGGTTTTACGCAGTGACCCGGCGCAAGGCGGAGAGTAGCGCGGCCGGCTACGAGCCGGTGGTGATCGCCGCCACCCGCGATCGCGGCGACACCATCGAGATCCGGATCCGCGACAACGGCACCGGAATTCCGGACGCGGTGAAGGAGAAGATGTTCAATCCTTTCTTCACCACCAAGCCGGCCGGCGAAGGCACCGGCCTTGGCCTGTCGATGAGCCATGATATCGTGGTCAAGCAGCACGGCGGAACGATCGACGTCGCCACCGTGCCGGGAGAATTCACCGAGTTCACGATCCTGCTGCCGCGGAGGAGCAGTTTTGCGGAGAGCGCCAAGGGATAGCGTCACGCGGAGGATGCCTTGAAGGGTCTCGCGCGGCTCGTTCAGCGACAGCTGCTTTCGCTGTCCGGCATCGGCCTCATGCTGGGTGCCCTGTTCTTTGCGGCCGCACTGACGCCGACGCTGGTGCCGCGGAGCTACCTCACCCAGGGCGCCCTCGCCGGCGGCTGCTTTGCAATCGGCTACCTCGCCGGAAACCTCTGGCGCTGGCTGTGGCACTATCTCGAGCTGCCCGAACCGTCGGCCCATCTACGCTCGCGCGCCAATGCACTGGTTGCAGCCGGCTGCCTGATCGTCGTCGTCGTGTATCTGTGGCGCGCGGCCGAATGGCAGAACTCGATCCGCGCCGCGATGAAGATGCCGCCGGTCGAGACCGCGCACCCGCTCAAGGTCTGCGCCGTCGCCCTGGTCACGTTCGTCGCGCTGCTGGTGCTGGGGCGGCTGTTCGCAGCCCTCTCGCGGTTCCTCGCCTCGCTCACGAAACGCTTCATTCCGCGCAGAGTGGCCAATGTCGTCGGCGTCGTGATTGCCGGCCTGCTGTTCTGGTCGATCGCCAACAATGTCCTGATCCGCGCGGCGTTCAACGCGCTCGATTCATCCTTCCGCGAATTCGACGCCTTGTTCGAGCCGGAACGGCCGCAGCCGGCCGATCCTGATCGAACGGGCGGTGCGGCATCGCTGGTGAAATGGAAAGAGCTCGGACGCACCGGGCGACGCTTCATCGCCTCGGGTCCGCGCGCGGCCGAGATCAGCGCCGCCACGGGGCAGGCCGCGCAGGAGCCCGTGCGGGTTTATGTCGGCCTTGCCGGTGGAGACACCGCGCAAGCGCGCGCAAGGCTTGCGCTCGACGAGCTCAAGCGGCAGCACGGGTTCGATCGCGCCGTTCTGGTCGTGATCACGCCGACCGGGACCGGCTGGATCGATCCGTCGGCGATGGATACGGTCGAGTATCTCCATCATGGCAATGTCGCCAGCGTGGCGATGCAGTATTCCTATCTCAACAGCCCGCTGTCGCTGCTGTTTCAGCCCGAATACGGCGCGGAGGCCGCGCGTGCGCTGTTCGCCGAGATCTACGGCTACTGGACGACACTGCCGAAGGACCGGCGGCCGAGGCTTTATCTGCACGGGCTCAGCCTCGGCGCCCTGAACTCGGAAAAATCCGCGGAGCTGTTCGAGACGATCGGCGATCCCATCGCCGGCGCACTGTGGAGCGGAGCACCGTTCGAGAGCCGCTTCTGGCGCGCGATCACGGCGAACCGCAATCCGGGCTCGCCGGCCTGGCTGCCGCAATTCCGCGACAGCCGCTTCGTGCGCTTCATGAACCAGAACGGCGCGACCGTGCCGCCAGACACGCCGTGGGGTCCGATGCGCGTCGTCTACCTGCAATATGCCAGCGATGCGATCACGTTCTTCGCCTACCGCGATGCGTATCAGGCGCCGGGCTGGCTGAGCGACCCGCGTGGGCCGGACGTCTCACCGGAGCTGCGATGGTATCCGATCGTGACCATGCTCCAGCTCGCCCTCGACATGGCGGTCGCGACCAATACGCCGATGGGCTTCGGCCATGTCTACGCGCCCGAGCACTATGTCGATGCCTGGGTCGCCGTCACCGACGTCCATGACTGGTCGACCGATGCGCTGGCACGGCTCAAGAGCCATCTTGCGGCGAGAGCACGGCAGCCCGCCGTGGGCAGTGCAGATGAAGACGCCTATGCCGATCGCGGGGGATAGAGCATGATCCGGAAAAGTGCGCAGCGGTTTCCCGAAAAGATCATGCTCCAATAAGAGAGCCGCTACTCCGCCATCTCAACCGGTTGCGCCGTGGTCGGACCAGCCAGCGGCCGCTCCTCCATCATGATCAGGCAGAGCGCAGCGCCGGCCATCAGTGCGGTCGCGGCACCGAAGACGTAGCGGAAGGCGTGGCGCATGTCCTCGGTGGGGATCGCCGGAATGCCGCCCGCGACGTGATGCTCGCCCGCAAGCGGCACGTCGGCGCCGAGCGCGATCAGCAGGATCGCCGCGAAGGCCGCAACCGTGAACGAGGACATCAGCGAGCGGAAGAAGTTCAGTGCGCCGGTGATGGTGCCGACTTGCGGACGTTGGACCGAATTCTGGATCGAGACCACGCAGACCGGGAAGGTCGTGCCGAGGCCGAGCGCAAATGCGGCCATCAGCGTCAGCAGCCCCCAGAGCGGCAAGGTGGTGACCGTGAGAGCGAGGCCGCACAACGCGGCCCAGGACGTGCCGACGATGGCGACGCGCTTGTAGTGCTTGGCGCGCGCCATGGTGCGGCCGGCGATCGCCGCGCCGCAGGTCGAGACCGCCGCGAGCGGAATCAGCGCAAGCCCCGCCTCGCTGGCGCTGAGATGGTAGACCGACTCGTAATAGAGCGGGAGCTGCACGGTGAGGCCCGTGATCGCGCCAAGCGCACAGCCGCCGGCCGCCAGGCCGAATGGCACGACCGATCCGCCGAGCAGCGGCAGCGGCAGGAACGGCTCATCCGCCCGACGCGCGTGCCAGACGAAGCTGACGATGAGCGCGACCGCGCCTCCGACCATCGCGAGCACGGTCGGCGACAGCCAGGGAAAGCGCGTGCCGCCCCAGGTCAGCACCAGCATGAAGACCACGGCGGACGCCATCAGCAGCACGCCGCCGAGCCAGTCGACCTTGCGCTTGCGGTGGAACACCGGGATCTTCTTCATCTTCGGCAGCAGCAGCGCGAGCGCCGCAGCCGTGAGCGGCAGGTTGATCCAGAAGATCATCGACCAGTGCAGATGTTCGGCGAACACGCCGCCGATCACGGGGCCCAGAATGCCGCCGACCATCCAGACGCTGGAGAAATAGGCCTGGTACTGGCCGCGCTCGCGCGGTGAGACGACGTCGGAGATCACGGTCTGCACGACAGGCATGATGCCGCCGCCGCCGAGACCTTGAAGGCCGCGGGCGAGGATCAGCATCGGCATGTTCGGCGCGATCGCGCACAGAATCGAGCCCACCACGAACAGGCTGAGCGAGGTGATGATCATGGCCTTGCGGCCGTAGATGTCACTGAGCGTGCCGAACACCGGCGCGACAGCGGTCGAGGCGAGCAGATAGGCGGTGATGACCCAGGACAGGTTCGAGACGTCCTGGAACTGGCGTCCGATGGTCGGCAGCGCGGTCGCGACGATGGTCTGGTCGAGCGCTGCCAGGAACATCGTCAGCATCAGGCTGACGACGATGGTGCGGACCTCGTCGGAGGTCAGCGGCACCGGCGGCGCGATGGACGGGGCGTCATCGACGCTGATGACCTCGCTCGGAAGGCGGGACAGCTCTTCGGCGATATCGTCGGGCAATGCCTGGATGTCGGCAGAACTGCTCTGCCGGTCGAACTTGTTCATCTCGATCGGACGCATGAGCGGCGCAACGCCGCGAAGGATTCGTTCTATGCAGCCAATGTAGAGAGGAAAGTTCTTCCCGGGCAGGCGCCGCCGCGCATGGGAGCATCCCACCCGCGGGTCATCCCGAACACGTGATCGCCAGCGTGCGGCGGATCAGTCCTTCGGACGTCGCTTCAGGCGCGCCCGCTTCGGCAGCTGCGCCGGCCACTGCACGATGTGGTCCTCGAGGTCCTCGTCGGGAATCTCCTCCTCGCTGCCCTCGACGCGGCCGCGCACGGAGACGCCGGCATCATGAACGGTGTTGGGATCGCCCGAGACCAGCGGATGCCACCAATAGAGGTCGCGCCCCTCGGCGACGAGCTTGTAGCCGCAGCTCGGCGGCAGCCAGTTCAGGGTGCGGACATTGGCCGGGGTCAGGCGGACGCAGTCCGGAACCTTGTCGGAACGATTCGGGTAGTCCTTGCAGGCGCAGGTCGCGCCATCCAGCAGCTTGCAGCCGATATGGGTGAAATAGATCTGGCCGGTATCCTCGTCCTCGAGCTTGTTCAGGCAGCAGCGCCCGCAGCCGTCGCACAGGCTTTCCCATTCAGCCGCCGACATCTCTTCCAACGTCTTGGTTTTCCAGAAGAATCCCTCCTGGCCTGAAGGTCGTTTGGGAGCTGCGGTCATGCGTCTCAACAAGGTTCGAAAGAGCTACGGCTAACGCCATCTAGGGCGCGGGGGCATCAGGCTGCAAGCAACGCCCGCGCGAGGCCCGTAATGAACCGGGGTCAATTAGGCCTGTTGTTCAAAATACCGAGCCTGACCATTGGTTTATAGGCCCTGCTCGGCTATTAGGAACAGCAAGTCCCCAAAGGACGCGAACCGGGCGCCTTGGGTTTGCCGCAACATTCCCGCAAGACGTCCCGATGCCGCCCCGGCCGGGTGCTTGAACGCTGTCGAAGCGAGCCTCAAGGGTTCTAGGTGGTTCAGAACACACCATCCAATTGGAAGAGCCGCGTCCGGAATTTCTTTCTGGACCTCGACGCGCGCATCGACTCCTCGCTGTTCTCCTCGGCCAAGGGCATCCGCGAGCTCTACGAGCGCTACTCGACCTTCATGGACCGCTTCTATGTCGGGCGGTGGAAGCGCTGGGTATTCATCGAGCCGCTGTCGGAGGCTGCGACCCTCGGACTCGGCGGCCTGGTGCTGATGCTCACCCTCGCCATCCCCGCCTTCCGCGAGACCGCGGACGAGGACTGGCTGAAGAAGTCCGATCTGGCGGTCAGCTTCCTCGACCGCTACGGCAACCCGATCGGCAGCCGCGGCATCAAGCACAATGACTCCATTCCGCTGGAAGACTTTCCGGACGTCCTGATCAAGGCGACGCTGGCGACCGAAGACCGCCGCTTCTACGAGCATTTCGGCATCGACATCGCCGGCACCGCACGCGCGCTCGTCACCAACGCGCAGGCCGGCGGCGTGCGCCAGGGCGGCTCCTCGATCACGCAGCAGCTCGCCAAGAACCTGTTCCTGAGCAACGAGCGCACCATCGAGCGCAAGGTCAACGAGGCCTTCCTCGCGGTCTGGCTGGAATGGCGCCTGACCAAGAACGAGATTTTGAAGCTCTATCTCGACCGCGCCTATATGGGCGGCGGCACCTTCGGCGTCGACGGCGCGGCGCACTTCTATTTCAACAAGTCGGCGCGCGACGTGACGCTGGCGGAAGCGGCGATGCTCGCCGGCCTGTTCAAGGCGCCGACCAAATACGCCCCGCACATCAACCTGCCCGCCGCGCGCGCCCGCGCCAACGTCGTGCTCGACAATCTCGTCGATGCCGGCTTCATGACCGAGGGCCAGGTGTTCGGCGCCCGCCGCAACCCCGCCTTCGCCGTCGACCGCCGCGACGAGGCCTCGCCGAACTACTATCTCGACTACGCGTTCGACGAGATGCGCAAGCTGGTCGACACTTTCCCGAAGTCCTACACCGAGCGCGTCTTCGTGGTGCGGCTCGCGATCGACACCAACGTGCAGAAGGCGGCGGAAGACGCCATCGAGAACCAGCTCCGCCAGTTCGGCCGCGACTATCACGCGACGCAAGCGGCGACCGTCGTCTCCGATCTCGACGGCGGCATCCGCGCCATGGTCGGCGGCCGCGACTATGGCGCCAGCCAGTTCAACCGCGCCACCGACGCCTATCGCCAGCCCGGCTCCTCGTTCAAGCCCTACGTCTACACCACGGCCCTCTTGAACGGCTTCACGCCGAACTCGATCGTGGTCGACGGCCCGGTCTGCATCGGCAATTGGTGTCCGCAGAACTATGGCCATTCCTATTCAGGTTCAGTGACGCTGACGCAGGCGATCACGCGCTCGATTAACGTGGTGCCGGTGAAGCTCTCGATCGCGATCGGGCAGAAGGAGCAGCCGAAGGCGCCGAACCCCGCCAAGATCGGCCGCGCCAAGATCGTCGAGGTCGCACGCCGCTTCGGCCTCAAGGCGCCGCTGCCCGACACGCCGTCGCTGCCGATCGGCTCGGACGAAGTCACCGTGCTCGAGCATGCCGTGGCTTATGTGACCTTCCCCAATCGCGGCCGGGCCGTGACGCCGCACTCCGTGCTGGAGGTGCGCACCGGCGCCGGCGATCTGGTCTGGCGCTGGGACCGCGACGGCCCGAAGCCGCGCCAGGCCATTCCTCCGAACATCGCCGCCGACATGGCGGGCATGATGAGCCACGTCGTCAGCGAAGGCACCGCGCGCCGCGCGGCGCTCGACGGCATTCCGACCGCGGGCAAGACCGGCACGACCAATGCGTATCGCGACGCCTGGTTCGTCGGCTACACCGGCAATTTCAGTTGCGCTGTGTGGTACGGCAACGACGACTACTCGCCGACCAACCGCATGACCGGCGGCTCGCTGCCGGCGCAGACCTGGCACGACATCATGGTCGCCGCGCATCAGGGCGTCGAGGTCCGTGAGATCCCCGGCATCGGCATGGGCCAGAAGCTGCCGCCGCAGCCGAAGGGCGCGAACGCGCAGGCCAGCGCGGCGCCGAAGGTGCTGGAGACCAAGCCCGGCCCGCCGCCCGTGCTGACCAAGCGCGGCGCCGATATCCTGGTACGCGTCGAGAAGCTGCTGGACGACGCCGCCAAGACCGCGACCAAATCAACCAGCAACGACACCAAGGCGGCCAAGCCGTCCTCGTCGACGAGCGCGCTCGCCTTCCCGCAGAATTATGCGGAAGAGAATGCGAACGCATCCGCCCCGCGCAAGAACTGATCGAAACCCGTGCGGCTGATCCTGATCACATTGACGGCCCTTCTGCTCGCGACCGTGGTGGGCGTCGGCGCCACCTGGATGACGACGACGCGCGGCACCGAGATCGGCGCGCTGACCATCGGCGCCTGGACCGCGCGGCCGCGCACCGGCACCGCCGACGTCGATCCCTATTCGCGCGCCACGATCGTGCGCAACGGCGAACTGCCGATCGGCACCGGCGACGGCGTCGCCTTCACCGCCACCACCGACGACAAGAAGAAGGCGCTCGACGGCCGCTGCGACGTGATCGTCTCCGGTGTGACCCCACCGGCGCGGTTCTGGACGCTGACGCTGTACGACCGCAAGGGCCATCTCGTCGCCAATTCACTGCAGCGCTACGGCTTCACCAGCCAGGAGATCGTACGCGGCTCCGACGGAACGTTCGAGATCCGCATCGCCTCGCGCTCGCGCGCCGGCAACTGGCTGCCGACCGGCGGCATCGAACGCTACGCCCTGATGCTGCGCCTCTACGACACGCCGGTCGGCGTTGCGACGCGCACCCAGCGCGATGCGCCAATGCCCACGATCAGCACGGTGGGCTGCTCATGATCCGGCTCATCTTCACCATCGTTGCCGGCGTGGTGCTGGGCCTCGTGGTCCATCTCGTCAGCGTGCTGGCGCTGCCGCGGATCGCGACGCAGGACGCCTATTCGCGGCTGACGCCGATGACCAAGCTGAACGGTGTCACCCAGCTTCCCCTCGCCGATCCGCAGACCTCGCCGATGCCGTTCATGGATCCGGCATTCGCGCTCGCGATCTGCCGCTACGACCTCTCGGGCGGGCCGATCAAGCTGACGGTGCCGGTGAGCCAGGCCTACACCTCGGTGTCGTTCTACACCCGCAACGAGATCGCCTATTACGCCATCAACGACCGCTCGGCGGGCCGCAAGGTAATCGAGCTCGACCTGATGACGGAAGCGCAGCACAACGAGCTGCCCGAGGACGAAGAGGTCACCGCGGCCGACCGCCTGATCATCGACTCTCCCAGCACCACCGGCCTGATCGTGATGAAGGCGCTCGCCGCCGAGCCCGGCCTGATGCCGCAAGCCCAGGCGACGCTGCAGGCCGCAACCTGCGGCCCGCAGACCGAGCCGCCCGCCAAGGCCGAGGCGCCGCGCGGACGGCGCTGAGCGCGGGCGTTTCGGACAGCCTCAGGACAAAAGTTACGAAAACAACCCCATGCACAGTAGCGGGGGCATTGGAATCATTGGTCTTCCCGATCCGGGCGATACAGCTGCCGGATTCCACCGCCGCGCTTTGACTTGTCGGGCAAAACACTGGCAGAATGCCAGGATCGAAAGTCCATCACACCCGCGCGGAGCAGTCCGTCGCGGGTGTTTTCATTTCGGGGCAAGCCTCTCACGATCGTTGCTTTCCAAGCTGCGCCATACGCGCCCATAGCAGCGCCAAAGGCCCCACCGAGATTCCGGCCGCGAGGACGACGAACGCCAACAGCCAGCCGGTTGCGCTTTGCGGGCCGCCAGCAATGTCGAGCGCGGCACCGGTTCCCCAGGCGCCAAGTGCCGACAGGCCGAATCCGACCGTCGAGTGCAGGGCCAGGGTGGCGCCGCGATGTTCGGATACAGCCGCCGCCGACATTCCGGCGGTCAATGCCCCTGAATCGGCAGGCACGGTCAGGCCATAGGCGAGCAGCAGCAACGCGAGCATCCATGCCGGAGCCGCTGAGCTAAGTCCGATCACCAGCGCCACACAGGCCGATGCGATCATCACGATGGTAATCGCGCGGTGGCGGCCGAACTTCAGCGCGGCTTCGTTGCCGAGAATACTCGCGGGCATCGAGATCACCGCAAAGCAGAAGCTGACCACGATCGGACTCAACCACGAAGGTGCTCCCTGATGAGCGACGACGAAGGTCCAGAATCCAACCAGCCAAGTGCGGATGCCGTAGAGCTCAAAACAATGGGCGCCATAGCCGAGGATGTAGCCGAGCGCTTCGCGATTGGCGAAGACGGGCGCGAAGTTCAGCAGCCGCCCGGCTTTGGGCGCGGGCTCCCGCCGGTCGATCAGGAGACACGCGACCACCATTGCGATCGGGCCGAAGCCGGTGACGAGGAAAGCAGCCCGCCACCCCCATGTGTCGGCGATCAGTTGCGCCACCAGGAACGAAATGCCGACCCCGACCGAGAAGCTCGACGTGTACAGCGTGACGGCTCGCGACGTGTCGCCGGCCGGAAGCCGGTCCGTCAGCGCCTTCAGGCCGGGCATGTAGGCGCCGGCGAATCCAAGGCCAGCAAGCGACCAGATCGCGGTCGCCGACCAGAATCCTTGCGCGAAAATGCCGAACGCTACGGTCGCAAGCCCACTGACGATCGAGCCCCAGAGCAGGACGAGCCGCGCATCGATCCGGTCGGTCAACGTCGTCAGCACCGGCACGGCCAGCATGTAGCCGAACGCGTAGCCGCTCGCCATCAACCCGCCTTCGGCGGCGGAGAGGCCCCACGCCGGCATCAGATGCTGCGCGAGGTTTGCGGACAGCGTGACATGCGGCAGGAGATTGCCAACCTGGCCGATGCACATCACCGCAATCAGGGACCGACCGCTCAGCTTAGGAATTTTGTTCTCCTACCTGCAGGGGCGTCGATGTTGCCTGCTCGCTGCGCAACAGCAAGAGCGCAAGGAAAGCCGAGAGGGAAACGAGCGCGCTGATCCACAGCGCACTGCTGCCGATGTGCTCCACCATCAGCCCCAGCGCGAGCGGCGCGGCGGCACCCGTTAGCCTGGAAGGCAACGAGATCATGCCGACGCGCTTGCCGAAGCCGGCCGGCCCGAACAACACAAGGGGCAGCGTCCCGCGGGCAATGGTGATGATGCCGTTCCCCGCACCGTACAACACCGTGAAGGTCGTCGCGAGCCAGGGGCCGCCCGCGACCAGTGCGACGACACCGATCGGATTCATGAGCATGGCCAGCCTCGCTGAGAGCAGCGGATGAAACCGGGCGAGCCATCCCGCCTCCAGAAGCCTCGCGCCAACTTGCGCGGGTCCAACCAACGCTCCCGCGAGCAGGGCCTGCGCCGGCGTCGCACCGAAGGCGACCAGCATGGTCGGCAGAATGGCCGAGATCCCCGAGCTGACGAAGCTCGCTGCCGCAAACATGTAGGCCAGCAACACCATTGCGAAGGTCTCGCTCTGGCGTCCCGATTGCCAGCTCGCGCCCGTGCCCGGTCGAGGCTGCTGGTCCAATGGAACGGCGCGCGGCAGCGAGAGATTGAGCGGTAACGCGAGAGCGATGTGGATTGCCGCCCACACCTGGCAGGCCACGCGCCAGCCATACTCGGACTCCAGCCACGTCGTGAGCGGCCAGCCGAGCGTGCTGGCGAAGCCGGCGATCAGGGTGATGCCGGTGATGGTTCGCCGCGCATTGGTGCCGTATATGCGCGCAAGCGTCGCGAAGGCCGCTTCATAGAGACCCATGCCCATGCCGATCCCGAGCAACGCCCAAGCCGCGATCAACACCGCCGCGCCATGGGCCGCCGACAGCAGGAGCAACCCAGCCACAAACACGAGGTTCGAGATCGCGAGCAGACTGCGCCCTCCGAACGTGTCGATGGCATGGCCGACCCGCGGGCCTAGTAGACCGGAAATGACGAGCGCCCCCGAGAGGGCGCCGAACACATAGGTCGGCGCAATACCGAGATCGCGTGCGATCGGCGCAGCGAGGATCGCGGGAAGATAATAGCTGGACGCCCACGCAATCGTTTGGGCGGTACCGAGAGCGAGCACGATGGCGAGCGAACCTCGAGGCTGGCCCGCGAGGACTTGCGTCATGAGCACCCACACCCCGCGCTACCAGCTTTCCTGGCCGTTTCATCGGCAGCGCAGCAGGCCGACTGTTCTTCCTTGGCTGGCCCGCCGCAACATCCAGGTGCGGCGCCGGCCGCCTCGACACCACCGCGCGTGCAGACGCCGGTCTCCGGCAGCACAAGCTCCACCCTCGCCGCCGCTTCCTTGTCACCGGCAAGATCAGCTGCGATCGAGCGGACCTGCTCGTAACCCGTCATCATCAGAAAGGTCGGAGCGCGACCATACGACTTCATGCCGGCCATGTAGAAGCCCGGCTCGTCATGCGCGAGCTCGCGCGCGCCATGCGGGCGCACCGTGCCGCAGCTGTGCTCGTTCGGATCGATCAGGGGCGCAAGTGCGGTCGGCGCCTCGATGGCGGGATCGAGCCGCAGACGCAGCTCGGAGAGGAAGGAGAAGTCGGGACGGAAGCCGGTCGACACGATCAATTCGTCTGCAACCACACTGCGCGCGCCGCAACACGAACCAGCCGCGATTCTGAGGCCGCCGTCCGATTCCGAGAGATGCGTGACGCCGAATTCGGTTTCGACCTTGATCTTGCCGGAGGCGACAAGCGCGGCGAAAGCCGAGCCCAGTTCGCCGCGCGCCGCAAGCTTGTCATTTCGACCGCCGCCAAAAGCCTTCGCGGGGTCGGCACCGCGCAACAACCAAACGGGTTGCGTGCCCGGCTCTTCGTCCGCGAGGTGAGCCAGATCGATCAGCGTGCCCACGGCGGAATGCCCGGCGCCGAGCACGGCAACAGTCTTCCCGGCATATCTGGAACGCGCGGCACCTCGGACATCCGGCATGCCGTAGGCAATGCGATCGGCGCAGTCACTTTCGCCGATCGCCGGCAAGCCGTTGTTGCCGGCCGGATTGGGGGAGAACCATGTGCCTGATGTATCGATCACGGCATCGGCACGCAGCACCTCGGGCCCCTTGCCGTTCTGATAGCGGATTTCGAAAGGCGCCCGCTCTCTCCCCCTGGTCTTCGCCTTGTCGAAGCCGACGCGGCTGATGGCCGTGACACGGCTGGAGGTCCGGATCATGTCGCGGAGCGGTGTGCGCGTTGCGAGCGGATCGAGATATCCATCAATCAGCTCGCCCCCTGTCGGATAGAACTGCGGGTCGGGCGAATTCCAACCCGTCACCGCGAGCATGCGCGCGGCTGCCTTGTCGACGTTGTACTCCCACGGCGAGAACAGCTGGACGTGCTGCCACTGACGAATCGCGTGCCCTGCCTCGGAGCCAGCCTCCAGCACAACGGGCGACATACCGCGTTCGAGCACATGGGCTGCTGCAGCCAGGCCGACCGGCCCTGCCCCGATGATGGCGACCGTCTTGGCGTTCATTCGGCTTCTCCCATATTTCTAGAACCATCGAATAAATCGGCAAAAATAATCACGCCGCCGTCTGCGTGTTCTTGCATCCGACTTCGTCCGCGCAGCACTCCGCGACGAGGAAATCGACCAGCCCCTGCATCGCATCGAAGTTCGCATGGCAGACCAGGGTCGTGGACTCCCGAACCTGACTGACAAGTCCGACCGCGACCAGGGATTTGATGTGATGCGACAGCGTCGAGGCCGGGATTTTCAACTTCTCCTGCAGGCGACCCACGGGCATGCCCGAGTGCCCTGCTCGTACCAGGGTCCGGTAGATCTGAAGCCGGGTCTGATTACCCAGAGCTTCCAAACGTGCTGCTGCATCGGCGATCTTCATCTCCGAACGATGCGCTCTTCTGGCCTCATCTGTCAACCGTCTTTCTAGAATATTCGAAATATAGGCGGTTCGTGAAGGAGGACGGCGGGGTGATTGAGGCACGGTAGGGCTCGACGCCGGACAAAACACACAAACACCCGCGCGGACCAGCCCGTCGCGGGTGTTTCAATTTGGGACCAGAGATGGCCGCCCGCTTAGTGCGGGGGACTGCAGTCCAATTCCTTGATCCGGCCGGCGTCGTCGAACGCAAACAGCGCGCTCATGACGCCTGCGCTCGTGACGTACGACATGATTGTCCCTTCGTGGTAGGGATTGAGATCATCCAACGTGCTTGCCGGATATTTCCTGAGACGATCGATCCAGTAGGCCCGCAATGCCTCGCGGCCGCTAATGGTCTTGCCGCCGCCGCAGCCACAGTGGACCACGGCATTGTCAGCATGCATCTCCAGGATCGCTTCAATATCACCTGCGCGGTAGGCATCGAGCCAATCAACCGCAACACCCATGGGATCAAATGACATAATTCCTACCTGCATACCGTCAAAAACATGCAATTTTAGGTCGGGTTAACCCCGCTAAGCCTCTTTCTTCAAACGATTAATTGTAATTTAATGGCTCTACCCGGCCCCGGCCATATGCCGAAGGACATAGATGACCGGGTCGAGGGAGTTCATGTTAGACGTCACTGCGCAGCAGGGAATTATTGCCCGCATCCGCCTCGTGATCGTCGATCGGCAACCGATCGTGCTGCAGGGGCTGAAGTCTGTGCTCGGGGCACAGCACGACTTCGACGTCGTCGCATCGGTCAGTGACGGGGCGAGCTGCCTCGACGCCATCAGGAATTTGTCACCCGATGTCGCGCTTCTTGCCGATACCCTGCCGGATCTGACGGTCTCCGAAATCCTCGCGATCGCGAAGGCCGAGAATCTCTCCACGCGCCTGGTGTTCTTCACCGAGTCCGACCACGACCTGACCGCGGCGATCGCTGCCGGCACCTGCAGCGCAATTTCGAAATATGCCGCCCCCGACACGATGCTGCGATCGCTGAGGCTGATGGCGAAGCGCGGCGTGTTGCTGCAGCAGTCCGATCTCTCGCCCGCCGCCAAGGGAGCCGACAGCACCAAGATCGAAAAGATGATGGAGCTGTTGACGCAGCGGGAGCGTCAGATCGTACGGCTCGTGTCGGAGGGAATGTCGAACAAGGAGATCGCGCGCAAGCTCAGCGTTTCCCAGGGGACAGTCAAAGTCCACCTGTACAATATTTTCCAGAAGCTCGAGATCACCAACAGGACCGTGCTCGCGACCATTGCCCTGTTGCAACGTACCTCCGTCCTCGGCACGCTTTCGCTGGCCCTTCTGGCGCTCGCAATTGCGGACGAACTCAAGGCGGCTGAAGCGAACGACCGACTTCCGAATGACCACGGCATCGGCCATGCGGGTGAGCACGCCGAATATGAGCCGTGGAAAAAAGCCATTCTCCGGCACCTCGTCGTCTCCGAATCCGGCGAGACGCCTCCGCCCACGTTGAGAGACTTCTTTGCCAAGGTGGGGCAAGTCTCGAACCCGGCGGCGGCCATCGAAGCGCTGCGCGCGGCCGAGCAATTCGTGAGCTCGAAATCCCTCAAAGGCTACGGTCCTGTTGGATCGAGCGCGCCTTATCTTCCTGCACTCTTGCTGCGCGGAACCAACGACACACAGGCTGGAGACGAGACGTCGCTGGAACATCAATTCCCGCGGCTGGCTGCAAATCCGATGTCGCTGCACTCAGGGTATGGCACCTTCGCCACGCTCGCCGGTGCGTTGATCTGGGCATTGCACGACCCCCATCTTGCCGGGCAGCCGCATGATCCCGCCAAAACGCTGGCCGACAGCCTCCTCGCCAGCGACAATGCGACGACAAAAATGGCCGGGGCCGGCGCTTCTCACGTCGACCCGGCTCCTGGTTTCCTGTCGCACGATGTCCCCAAGCCCACGGGGTTCGTGACCGCTGCAAACGACAGCGTCGCTGGCGAAGGCGTACAGGGCCAGACGAGCCAGGGCGCCGCGGGTGATGGCCTGCAGAAGACCGTTGGTCTGTCGGACTCCGGCCACGATGCCGGTGCTGCCGGAGATGGCCGCGATCAACCGATGGGCGACAACGCCGACAAGAGCGTTGCCCCGACCGATGCCAGCTTCTCCCCGTCCCAATCGGCCTTCGATTTCGCATCCGGGTCGGGCAGGCTCAATCTTGCGGCGTTCGGAGCCCTTGCCTGGCTGCATATGACGGCAGCCACCAAATCCATACCGCCGCATACGGTCGCCTGGGTCTACAACGCCGCGACCAATGAAACGATCGTCTATGTGAACGCGACCGATCATGTTCTCGATATCGGGGAACGCGGCCTGCTGGAAATCCACCTGCAGGGGATCGTGTCCGTTGCGGAGGCTGATGTCGCCAACCAGCCGGACGGCGCGGTTGTCGCGGCCACCCTTGAGAAGCTCGAGGAAGCGCTGATATCGGTGACCGCAACTGATGACACTGCTGCGAGCACGGACAAGGTCCATGCCGCCGGCGGGGCGAGCGAGAGCACACTCGAGACGGCTGGAGCCTGGGGCATTCGGGCCGATGGCGGCTTGAGGTTCCAGTTCGGGCAAACGCGGACCGGCCTGGGGCCGTCGACGAGGTACGAAAACTCCTCCGGCGAGTCGGCGAATGCAACGGACGAGAGCGATGGCGCGCCCGGCGCGGTGGCGGCTCACGTCTCATCGAATGCGACTGCCCGCAGCGAGACGGCGACTGCAACTGATCATCCCACATCGAAGAATGCGCCGATCAGTGCGGACACCGGCGTTACGCCGACCGGGCTGAACGAGGTCGTCCAACCGATCGTCGTAACGGCCGACAGTACGGGCCACGGTAACTCGCAGCACGCGTCGGAGTCCGGGTCTGCAAGCGGCGATGAAGTTGACCAACCGGGCAACAGCGACGAGCATCGCGCTTCAACCTGGGACGTTCCGCCAGGGTTGGCGAAGAAAGCAGACGCGACCGAATCGACCGAAGCCGACTCCAAGCCGGGCAACGGCGCCGAGAAGCACGCTTCGGATTCTGACCTTCCGCCGGGGTTGGCGAAGAAGGCCGACTCCAGCGGTGTCGAACAAGACAACCCGGGGCACTCAAAATCTGCGAGCGCATCGGACACCGCCGAGACCGTCACAACGGCCGACAGCGCGGACCACGGTAACTCGCAGCATGCGTCCAAGGAGGCGACGGACTCGACTGAGGCCGAATCCAAACCGGGCAACGGCGTCGGCAATAGCGCCGTGCAGGAGGCCTCGGATTCGGACCTTCCACCTGGGCTGGCGAAGAAGGCGGATTCGAGCGACGTCGAGCACGGCAACTCGGGGCACTCAAACTCAGTGGACGCGGCCGAGACCGTTCCAACGGTCGACAGCTCGGACCACGGCAACTCGCAGCACGCGTCCAACAAGGCGACGGACTCGACTGAAGCCGACACCAAGCCGGGCAACGGCGTCGGCAATATCGCCGAGCAGCAGACTTCGGCTTCGGACCTTCCACCTGGGCTGGCGAAGAAGGCGGATTCGAGCGACGACGGACACGGCAACTCGGGGCACTCAAACGCCGCAGACGCACCGGACGCGGCCGAGACCATCGCAACGGCCGACAGCGCGGACCACGGTAACTCGCAGCACGCGTCCAACAAGGCGACAGACTCGAGTGGAGCCGACACCAAGCCGGACAACGCCGTCGGCAATATCGCCGAGCAGCAGGCTTCGGCTTCAGACCTTCCACCAGGGCTCGCGAAGAAGGCGGATTCGAGCGACGTCGAGCACGGCAACTCGGGGCACTCAAACGCCGCAGACGCACCGGACGCGGCCGAGACCGTCGCAACGGCCGACAGCGCGGACCACGGTAACTCGCAGCACGCGTCCAACAGCGCAACGGACTCGACTGAAGCCGACACCAAGCCGGGCAACGGCGGCGGCAATATCGCCGAGCAGCAGGCTTCGGCTTCGGACCTTCCACCAGGGCTCGCGAAGAAGGCGGATTCGAACGACGACGAACACGGCAACTCGGCTCACTCAAACTCTGCAGACACACCGGATACTACCGCGATCGTCGTAACAGCCGACAGCGTAGATCACGGTAACTCGCAGCACGCGTCGGAGCCTACGCAGACGGCAGCGATGGACTCGACCGACGCTGACGCGAATCCGGGCAACGGCGCCGAGCAGCAGGCTTCCGACCTTCCGCCAGGCCTGGCGAAGAAGGCGGACGCGAGCGACGTCGAACACGGCAACTCGGACCACTCGAACTCTGCGGACGCACCGGACGCCACCGCGACCGTCGAAACGAGCGTCGTCACGGCCGACAGCGCGGACCACGGCAACTCGCAGCACGCGTCGGAGCCCACGCAGACGGCAGCGATGGACTCGACCGACGCTGACGCGAATCCGGGCAACGGCGCCGAGCAGCAAGCTTTGGACGTTCCGCCAGGTCTGGCGAAGAAGGCAGACGCGAGCGACGTCGAACACGGCAACTCGGACCACTCGAACTCCGCGGACGTGCCGGACGCTACCGCGACCGTGGAAACGAGCGTCGTCACGGCCGACAGCGGCGACCACGGCAACTCGCAGCACGCATCGGAGCCTCAGCCCACGCAGACGGCAGCGATGGAGCCGACCGAAGCTGACGCCAAGCCGGGCAACGGCGTCAATAGCGCCGAGCAGCAGGCCTCGGCTTCGGACCTTCCGCCAGGGCTCGCGAAGAAGGCAGACGCGAGCGACGTCGAACACGGCAACTCGGACCACTCAAACTCCGCAGACGTACCGGACGCCACCGCGACCGTCGAAACGATCGCCGTAACGGCCGACAGCGCGGGCCACGGCAACTCGCAGCAAGCCGCGCAACCTGCAGCCATCGCACCAGAAGCCGCACCGCCGGCCGCAGTTGCGGTTGCGGCCATCGGCGCAGATCAAGAACCGGTGTTCAACTTCGACAACCTGGCGTCTTCGCCGACTGTCGTCACGGTCGTTGAGGTGAAAGTACAGAACGATCCGCTCGATGTGCACGTTCCGCCCGGTCAGCAAAAGGTCCTCGAGACCATTGCCCAACTGACCTCGCAAGCACCGGACGACCACGCGACCAGTCACGTCAATAACGGTCATCACGGCAATGCATCCGCACACCATGACCTGCTGATCTGACGCTTTTCTGCGTCAATCAGAGAGGTCGCGCCGGCGCTTCGACGCCACCGCCGATCAATGGATGATCTGGCCGAGGAAATCCTTGGCGCGTTCGGTCCTGGGCGCGCGGAAGAAGGTCTCGGGATCGGCCTCCTCGACGATCGCGCCGCGGTCCATGAACACCACCCGGTCCGCGATCTCGCGGGCAAAGCCCATCTCGTGCGTGACGCAGACCATGGTCATGCCGTCCTTGGCGAGCTCCACCATGGTGTCGAGCACTTCCTTGACCATCTCCGGGTCGAGCGCGGAGGTCGGCTCGTCGAACAGCATGATCTTCGGCTGCATGCACAGCGCCCGCGCGATGGCGACGCGCTGCTGCTGGCCGCCGGAGAGCTGCCCCGGATATTTGTCCGCCTGGTCGTGGATGCGCACCTTGCGCAACAGACCGATCGCGCGCTCCTGCGCCTCGGGGCGCGACAGGCCGCGCACCTTCATCGGGGCCAGCATGCAGTTCTCGACGATCGACAGATGCGGAAACAGGTTGAAGCTCTGGAACACCATGCCGACCTCGCGGCGGATGCTGTTGACATCAGTCATCCGGTCGGTCAGCTCGACGCCGTCGACGACGATCCGGCCGCCGTCGTGCCTTTCGATGTGGTTGATGCAGCGGATCAGCGTCGACTTGCCGGAGCCGGATGGACCGCACAGCACGATCTTCTCGCCGGCCGCGACGCTGAGATTGACGTCGCTCAGGGCCGTGAAATGGCCGAACCGCTTCACGAGTTTTTCCACGACCACGATGGACGCGGACGGCTCCGGCTTATTCCCTGCAGCGAGCTGACGCATTTTCCTCTCCCAAGACCAGGATGACCGTGCGCTGCGCTAGCGGCGCATTCCCGCGATCGCATAGCGCTTGCGCAGCGAGGCCACGCATTGCGATGCCGCCGAGCTGATCGCGAGGTAGACCACCGCAATGACCAGATACATCTCGACGAGACGGCCGTTGAGCTGCGCGAGCTTGGAGGCCGCGCCGAGCAGATCGGTGAGCGACAGCACGTAGACCAGCGAGGTATCCTGGAACAGGATGATGGTCTGGCTCAGGATGATTGGGCTCGCGACGCGAAGCACCTGCGGCAGGATCACCGAGCGATAGGTGTCGAAGGTCGACAATGCGAGCGCCTGGCACGCCTCGAACTGTCCCCGGTTCACGGCCCGCAATCCGACGCGGATGATTTCCGAGTAATAGGCGGCCTCGAACAGGCCGAAGGTGATGAACGCCGTCCAGGTCGCGCCGATCGGGACCGGCCGTCCGTTGCCGCCGAGATGGCCAAGCACGATCGGCACCAGGAAGAAGAACCAGAACAGGACCAGGATCAGCGGGATCGACCGCATCAGGGCGACATAGCCGCGGACGAGCCTGCCGATCACGGGCACCTCGAAGTGCTGCACCAGGGCGAGACAAGTGCCGAGCACCAGGCCGACCACGAAAGCAACGGCGGTCAGCGCCAGCGAGAACAGCAGGCCCGACCAGAGGTAGGGCAACGCCTGGAACACGATGGAGAAATCGAGGCTGTTCATTTCACGACCTCCATCGCGTCGGGCAAGGCGTCAATCTGATCGGCGGCGCGCGGCGCGGCCGGCTTGGCCGCATCGTCCGCGCGGCCCGTGCCGGGAATGCGCACCGCCCTGTCGATCAGCGCCATGCCCTGATAGGCAATCAGCGCCAGCGCGAGATACACAAGCGTCGCGGCGCCGAAAGCCGTGAAGGTCTGGAACGTCGCTTCGCTGATCTGGCGGGCCTGCGCCGTCAGCTCCATCAAACCGATGGTGAGCGCGACCGAGGTGTTCTTGTAGATGCCCATCACCTCGCTGGTCAGACTCGGGATGATCAAGCGCAGCGCCTGTGGCACGATGACGTAGCGATAGGTCGGATATCCACCGAGCCCGAGCGCGCTTGCCGCCTCGACCTGTCCTTTCGGCAGCGCCTCGATCCCGGCACGAACCTGCTCGGCGATGCGGGCGGCGGTGTAGAGGCCGAGGCACACCAGCGCCGGAAAGAACGATCCCCAGGGCGGCGGGATCTGCTTGATGGCATTCCCGAGCGAGACGGGAAGGATCTCCGGCAGCACGAAGTACCAGAGGAACATCTGCACGAGCACGGGAATGTTGCGGAATATCTCCACATAGAGGCGGGCAAGCGCCGCAACGGCCCGGTTCTGCACGGTGCGGCCGATGCCGACGACCACCCCGACCGCGAAGGCGATCCACCAGCCGAAGAACGCCAGCGCCAGCGTCCAGCCGAGGCCCGACAACAGCCAATCGATGTAGCGCTGGCCATCCGCGGTCTGTTCAAGAAGCACTGCGAACATGGCGTACCTCAGGGCTCGGTTTGCGGGACACTCTCCGGCAAGGTCGCGAAGCGGATTCCTGCTTGATGCGTATCGTGACGCGAACCGGAATCCACCTCGCTTGAAACGCTCTAATCGACCGCGTCGCTCGGATGCTCGATCCGCTCCGTCAGCTCGACCGTCAGCGGGAACGCCAGGTTCTCGTTCTTGGGCGGGATCGGCCGCGTGAACCATTTCGCGTAGGTCTTCTCGAACTGCCCCGACGCCATCTGCTTGGACAGGACATCATCGACCAGCGCCTTGAAGCCGGTATCGCCCTTCGTGAACATCAGGCCATAATAGATCTTGGCGTAGCCCTCGGGGAGAAATATCAGCGCATCCGGCTTCGGAGCTGCAGCCTTGAGGCCCGCGAGAAGGATGTCGTCCTCCATGAAGGCGGCCGCGCGGCCGGTGTTCAGCATCAGGAAGGATTCGGCATGGTCCTTGGCCTGGACGATGTTGAAGCCGAGCTGATCCTTCGCATTCACGGCTTGCGCGAATCCAACGGCATTGGAGCCCTGGGTGACGACGACGGTTTTGCCCTTGAGATCGCCGGCCGTCTTCAGGCCGCTGTCCGCCTTGACCAGCCAGCGCGGCTGGCTCACGAAGGTGGCGACGGAAAACGATACCTGCTCCTGCCGCTTCTTGTCGTTCGCCGTGCCGCCGCACTCGATGTCGACGGTGCCGCTCTGGATCAGCGGGATGCGGTTGGACGAGTTCACCGGAACGTAATTGACCTTGAGACTAGGCAGGCCGGTCTCCGTCTTGATGCGCTCGACGATGGCCGCGCAGAGATCGAGCGAGAACCCGATCGGCTTCTGGTCGGGACCGAGATAGGAGAACGGTATCGAGGCCTCGCGATGGCCGATCGTGATGGCGCCGTTCGATTTGATCCTGGCGAGCGTGGGACTGTCGGCGGCAGCGGAGGGTCCGCTGATGGCACTGAAGACCGCGAAGCCGGACAGAAGGCTCAAGACACGCGCAAAATTCGTCATGTACGTCTCCTTGATGAGCAGCCTTAAGCGGCCCTCGATGATGGCTTCACGCCGCGCCGCTGGATGATCTCGATCAGGCGCTCGACATCCGCGAACGTGTTGAACATTCCGAACGACACGCGGATGCCGTCCCGCTCCGGCGACACGCGGACCCCATTCTCCTCGAAATGGCCGAGCCATTCGGCGGCGGGCAGCGCGATGACGTAGATGTGCGGGGCGCGATGCTCTCGCGCCCGGGGGCCGACCAGACGAACGTCCAGCGCATCGAGCCGGGAGATCAGATGGTCGCCGAGATCAAAGCAATGGTTCTGGATGTTCTCAACGCCCAGCGCCTCGATCATGTCGAGCGAGGCGCCGAGGGCGTGGATCGCCAGAAGATTGAAATTGCCGAGCTCGAAGCGGCGCGCGCTCGGGGCCGGCGCGAGCCTGTCGGGCCGAGCGATGAGATCGGCCGGGACTTCGGCAAGGCTCGCGGCCGCAAGATAAGAAGGCTCGAGCTCGACCCTCGACTTGTCCCAATAGAGCAAGCCCAGCCCCTGCGGCACCAGCAGCCCCTTGTGACTGCCCGAGCCGATGAAGGTCGCGCGCATCGCCTTGGCGTCGATCGGCACCACGCCGATCGCCTGCATCACGTCGACGATGAAATAGAGGTTCTTCTCGGCGCAGAGCGCACCGACGCTTTCGACGTCGAAACGGTGACCGGCATGGAATGTCACCTGCGACATCGAGATCGCCTTCGTGCTCGCATCGATGTAGGGGCGAAGGCTGTCGGCGTTCACGACCTCCGTCATCGGCACGAACGCGACGGTCACGCCCTTGCGCTGCAGATTGAGGAACGCATAGGCGTTGTTGGGATGATCGCCATGGATCATCAGGACCTTGTCGCCGGCACGCAGCGGCAGCGCGTTCGCGGCGATGTTCATGCTCTCCGAGGTGTTCTTGGTGAAGGCGATCTCGTCGGCCGATGCGCCCAAGAGCCGCGCCATCCTCCCGCGGGTCTGCTCGACGCGGTCGAGCCAGACGCTCTTGGGGCCGGCGGTCTCGAGACCTTCGCTCAGGAAGCGATCGATCGCCGCCTTGACGGGGCGCGCGAGCGGGGTCTGGAAGCCGGAGTCGAGATAGGTGATCCGCTCGGCTGTCGGAAACTCCTTCCGCACGGCTTCGACGTCGTAATGGCGAGACATCCCATTCTCCCGATGAGCGCACCCGGTGGACCGGGAATACGCTGCACAAAACCTGACCACCTCTCGATGACGCCAACGATATGAGCAATCCGCTGGCGCGACCAAGACTAATTTTCATATTTCAGTAGTATTTATTCCGAAAAATGATAATTCATATAGTCAGATCGAAAGAGGGCCAATGCCGCAAACCACATCCGACGGACCGCTCGACCGGGCATTCGCCATCGTCGGCCACGTCGCCGCCCAGGTCAGAGCCGTCTCCGTCGCGGAAATCGCCAGCGCGCTGTCGCTCCCGCTGCCGACGGCGCACCGCCTGATCGGAAATCTGGAACAGCGCGGGCTGCTGCAGAAAGCCGTGGGCACGAAGCGCTACGTGGTCGGCAACCAGCTCGTCACGCTGTCGGCCAAGGTCATCGGCGCGGCCTTCCGAACCGCGCGGCGGCACGCCGTGCTCCGCGCGGTCGCGGCGGAGATCGGCGAGCAATGCGAGATCGGTGTCGTGCGCGACAACGTGGTTGCCTATGTCGACAGCGTCCGCGTGTCGCAACCGCAAGGCCTCCAATTCAATCCGGGCGAAGCGGCGCCGCTTCACTGCACCTCGACCGGCAAGATCTACATGAGCCGGCAGCCGGCGCGGGCGCGCGAGAATCTGTGCCGCGCATTGGCGCTCACCAAATACACCGAGACCACGATCGTCGACATCGACAGCCTGATGACGGTGCTCGAGGAGACGCGCAAGCGCGGCTGGGCCAAGACCAATGAGGAGTATGTGAGAGGTGTCGTCGGCTGTGCCGTTCCCATCCTGTCTCCGGATCGCGAGCTGATCGCATGCCTTGGCGTGTCCGTTCCGGTGGCCCGCGTCAGCTTCATCGAGCTCGACCGGTTCATCACCCCGCTGCAGAAAGCCGCGGCGCTGCTGTCGGAGACGATCCTAGCCGACGACGAGGACGATGCGGGCGAGGCATCGGAACAGTCCTGATCACGTGACTTGAAACCCGGGCACGACCTCACATACACTCGCGGCATGGGGACACTGCAGACTCCCCGTGAGACCCAGGTCCAAGCTCTGCGCAGCACGCCAATTCGTGGAGCTTGCGCATGGACGCCGAACGTCACTCCCCTCACCGCCAGACCGTAGCCATCCTCTCACGCGGCGACGCTGCCGCGCGCCGGGACACGACGCCACATAACAGCCGCTTCGTCCGCGTCTTCGAGGCGCTCGCCGCCGCCGGCATTGATGCGTCTCCGGCGATCTACGACGAGAGCTTTGCAGGCACCGTCCGCGATCAATTGCTCGCCGCCGACGGCGTGCTCGTCTGGGTCGATCCGATCCATCAGGGCAAGACGCGCGCCGAGCTCGATGCCCTGCTGCGCGACGTCGCCGCGCAAGGGCCATGGGTGAGCGCGCATCCGGACGTCATCCTGAAGATGGGTGTCAAGGAGGTGCTCTACCGCACGCGTCATCTCGGCTGGGGCACTGATACGCATCGCTACGACACCGCGGCGACTTTCCGCGCCGAGTTTCCGTCACGCCTCCGGACGGACGGGCCGCGCGTGCTGAAGCAAAATCGCGGCAATGGCGGCCAGGGCGTCTGGAAAGTGGAGGCCTTGCCCAACGCCAACGACATGGTCCGGGTGCTCCATGCGCAGCGCGGCAGCATGCCCGAGGACATGCCGCTCGATGCGCTGCTGGCGCGATGCGAGCCCTATTTCGGCTGGGGCGGCTGCATCATCGATCAGGCGTTTCAGCCGCGCCTGCCCGACGGCATGATCCGCTGCTACATGAGCGGCGCCAAGGTCGCAGGGTTCGGGCACCAGAAGATCAAGGCCCTGATCCCGCCGCCGCCGGAGGGACCGGACTCGACGGAAGCGCAGCCGGGCCCACGGATCATGCACGGACCCGACGCCTCGCAATTCCAGGCGCTGCGGCGATCGATGGAGGACGAATGGACGCCGCAGATGATGGCGACGCTCGGCATCGACGAGCCGTCACTGCCCGTTATCTGGGACGCCGACTTCCTGTACGGACCGCGCACGGCCGCCGGCGCCGACAGCTACGTGCTGTGCGAGATCAACGCGAGCTCGTGCTTTGCGATCCCCGAGGAAGCGCCGGCGGCGATCGCGCGGACCGTGCAGCAGCGCTTCCGGCAGAGCCGGCACGTGCGGTCCGGCTGAACCAACCCGGCGCATGGACGGCGCCGCGCCGCCGCGGCGGATCGAGCCTATTCCGCCGCCTGCGGTGGGCGCATTCCGCTCGCCGCGACTGCGTGCTCCTCCGCACCGGCCGCCCGCTCGCCGGAGGGAAGCCCCCGTCCCTTCACGAGGCCGAAGATCGCGGGGATCACGATCAGCGTCAGCAGCGTCGATGAGATCATCCCGCCGATCATGGGGACGGCGATGCGCTGCATGATCTCCGACCCGGTACCGGTGCTCCACATGATCGGCAACAGGCCCGCCATGATGGCGACCACCGTCATCATCTTGGGCCGGACGCGCTCGACCGCGCCCGTCATGATCGCGTCGTGGAGATCTTGCCGCGTCAGGGCCCGTCCCTCGGCGCTGCGCCCCGCCTTCATCTCGGCCAGCGCGTGATCGAGGTAGATCAGCATCACGACACCGGTCTCGGCGGCGACGCCGGCGAGCGCGATGAAGCCGACTGCGACGGCGACGGACAGGTTGAAGCCGAGCCACCACATCATCCAGATGCCGCCGACCAGCGCGAACGGCAGCGACAGCATGACGATGAGGGTTTCGGTCATGGCCCTGAAGTTCAGGTAGAGCAGCAGGAAGATGATCGTCAGCGTCACCGGCACCACGATCTTCAGGCGCGCGGCGGCCCGCTGCAGATATTCGTACTGGCCGCTCCATACGACGTAATAGCCCGGCGGGAACTGGACGCTGTCGCGCACCGCGGCTTGCGCATCGGCGACGTAGCTGCCGATGTCGCGATCGCGGATGTCGACATAGACGTAGGTCGCGAGCTGACCGTTCTCGGTGCGGATCGACGTTGGCCCGCGCGCCGGCTCGATCCTGGCCACCTCGCCAAGAGGCACGGCGCCGCCCGCCGGCATCGGCACCAGGATGTCGCTGGCGATCGCCTTGGGATTGTCGCGGAGATCGCGCGGGTAGCGCATGTTCACCGTGAACCGCTGCCGGCCCTCCACGGTCGTCGTGACGGTCTGACCGCCCAGCGCGGAGGCAATGGTGTCCTGCACGTCCTGGATCAGGATGCCGTAACGGGCGAGTGCTTCGCGATCGGGGACGATCTCCAGATAGTAGCCGCCGATGCCGCGCTCGGCATAGGCCGACGACGTGCCGGGAACGGCCTTGATCACGCGCTCGACCTGCTTGGCAAGGCGGTCGATCTCGGCGAGATCGGTGCCCATCACCTTGACGCCGACAGGTGTGCGGATGCCGGTCGACAGCATGTCGATCCGCGCCTTGATCGGCATGGTCCACGCGTTGGAGACGCCCGGGAATTGCAGCGCCTTGTCCATCTCGGCGACGAGGCTGTCGACGGTCATGCCGGGCCGCCATTGCTCCTTCGGCTTCAGGTTGACGACCGTCTCGAACATCTCGGTCGGCGCCGGATCGGTCGCCGTCGCTGCCCGTCCCGCCTTGCCGTAGACCGAGGCGACCTCCGGAAACGACTTGATGATCCGGTCCTGCGTCTGCATCAGCTCTGCCGCCTTCGTCACTGAAATGCCGGGCAGCGTCGTCGGCATGTAGAGCAGCGTGCCCTCGTTCAGCGTCGGCATGAACTCGGTGCCAAGCTGGCGCGCCGGCCAGACCGTGATGGCGAGCACGACGAGCGAGGCGAGTATCACCAGCGTCTTCGCCCGCAGCACGCCCTTGATCACCGGGCGGTAGATCCAGATCAGGAAGCGGTTGATGATGTTCCGGCTCTCCGGAACGATCCTGCCACGGACGAAGATCACCATCAGCGCCGGCACCAGGGTGACCGACAGCAAGGCCGCCGCGGCCATCGCGAAAGTCTTGGTGAACGCCAGCGGGCTGAACAGCCGTCCTTCCTGCGACTCCAGCGTGAAGATCGGCATGAACGACACGGTGATGATCAGCAGGCTGAAGAACAGGGCCGGTCCGACCTCCGCGGCCGCCGCGATCAGGATCTCCACGCGCGACCGGCCGGGCTCGGCCCGTTCGAGATGCTTGTGCGCGTTCTCGATCATGACGATGGCGGCATCCACCATCGCGCCGATCGCGATGGCGATGCCGCCGAGGCTCATGATGTTCGATCCGAGCCCCAAGAGCTTCATGGCGCCGAACGCCATCAGCACGCCGACCGGCAGCATCAGGATCGCGACGAGCGCGCTGCGGACGTGAAGCAGGAACACGATGCAGACCAGCGCGACGACCACACTCTCCTCGAACAGGGTATGCTTGAGCGTGTCGATGGCGGCGTAGATCAGGCCGGAGCGGTCGTAGACCGGGACGATCTCGACCGATTTCGGCAGGCTGCTCGCGATCTCCGTGAAGCGCTTCTTGACGTTCTCGATGACGTCGAGGGCGTTGACGCCGAACCGCTGCAGCACGATGCCGCTTGCGACCTCACCCTCGCCGTTCAGCTCGGCGATCCCTCGCCGCTCGTCTGGGCCGAGCTCGACATTGGCGATGTCGCGCAGCAGCACCGGAGTGCCGCCAGAGGTCTTCAGCACGATGTTGCCGAGATCGTTGATGCTCTTGATGTAGCCCTTGCCGCGGATGACGTATTCGAACTCCGAGAGCTCGACCGTGCGCCCGCCGACGTCGGCGTTGCTGGCACGGATCGCTTCGCGGATCTTCTGCATGCTGATGCCGCGATCGCGCATCCGCTGCGGGTCGAGGACTACATTGTACTGCTTGACGAAGCCGCCGATGCTGGCGACCTCGGCGACGCCCTCGGCCTTGGCCAGCGCGAACTTCAAGTTCCAGTCCTGGATCGTGCGGGTGTCGGCGAGGTTCAGCTCCTTCGACACGACCGCGTACTGGTAGACCCAGCCGACGCCGGTGGCGTCGGGACCGATCGTGGGAGTGACGCCGGCGGGAAGCCGCGACGCCGCGCCGTTAAGGAATTCCATGACGCGCGAGCGCGCCCAGTAGATGTCGGCGCCGTCCTCGAAGATCACGTAGACGAACGACACGCCGAAGAACGAGAAGCCGCGCACGACCTTCGATTTCGGCACGGTCAGCATGGCCGTCGTCAGGGGATAGGTGACCTGGTCCTCGATCACCTGCGGCGCCTGGCCGGGATATTCGGTGTAGACGATGACCTGCGTGTCCGAGAGATCGGGAATCGCGTCCAGCGGCAGGTGAAGCAACGCGTAGAGGCCGGCCGCGGCCGCAAAGCCGGTGCCGAACAGCACCAGCAACAGGTTGCGCGCCGACCAGGCGATGATGCGGGCGATCATTTGCGCTCTCCCGCCGCATTGTCCGTGGCCTGCGGCGCAGCCTCGGCAAAACCCTTGAGCGCGGCCTTGAGGTTACTTTCCGCATCGATCAGGAAGTTGGCGGAGGTGACCACGGCCTCGCCCTCCCTAAGGCCGTCCCGGACCTCGACATAGCCGCCGCCGCGGCGGCCGAGCTTCACCTCGCGCGGCTCGAAGCGTCCCTCCCCCTTGTCGACGAGGACGGCCTGGCGCGTGCCGGTGTCGAGCACCGAACTGTCGGGCACGGCGAGGACAGGTACGGCATCGGCCGTGTCGATATCGGCATCGACATACATGTCGGGCAGCAGCACCGCGTCCGGATTGGCAAGCTCGATACGGACACGAACGGTGCGGGTGTCGCGGTTCACCTGCGGATAGACAATCGCAATCGTCCCGGTGAAGGTCCGGCCGGGAAAGCTCCGCGCCCTGACCGCCACGCGCTGGCCCACCGCGATGTTGCCGAGATCGCGCTCGGCGACGTCGACCAGGGCCCATACGAGCGAGGTGTCCGCGATCCGGAACAGCACGTCGCCGGGATTGGCCCGCATGCCCTCGATCGCATTGCGCTCGAGCACGATGCCGTCGCGCGGCGCCGACCAGCGCACCGTCACGGGCGCGACGCGGGTCTTCTCCATCTCTGCGATGACCTGATCGGGAACGTCGAGATTGACCAGCCGTTGCCGCGAGCCGCGGCCGTACATCTCGACACCGCCGACCGTCTTCGAGGTGATCGTCGCGAGATATTCCGCCGCCGCGGATGCGATCGCCGAACTGTAGATCTCCATCAATGGCTGGCCGGCCTTGACGCGCGTGCCGGTGGTGACGTCGGCGACCTTCTGGACGAAGCTCTCGGCCCGCATGACGATCACCGACACGCGGCGCTCGTCGAGCTGGATCGTGCCGGGCGCCTTGACCGTGACGTTGATCGGGCGCCGCTCCACGGTCACGGATTTCACGCCCGTGCGCTGGATCTTGCCCGGCGAAAGCTTCACCGTACCGTCGTCGGCCTCGTCGCCTTCGTAGACAGCGATATAGTTCATGCCCATCGGATCCTTCTTCGGCACCGGCGAGGTGTCAGGCAGGCCCATGGGGTTGCGGTAGTAGAGAATCCGGCGCGACGTGTTGGCCTGCTGCGGCGGCCTGGCGGGCTCGGACGCCACCTGACCGTCGTCGTAGACCGGCAGGTAATCGCGCCCGCGGTCGTCCTTCTTCGGTCCTGCCGACCAGAGCGGGGCCCCGCCCGGATCGCGGTAGTACAGCGGCGTGCGGTTCGCGGCGGGCGCAGCCGGGCCCATCTCGGCGTGCGCCAGCCAATGGCCATTGCCGAGGGACCAATAGGCGCCCAGGGCCAGGCCTGCGCCCAGCACAAAGATCGTTACGTGACGTAGCGTTTTCATGGCGTGTCTCGGCGCGCTGCGGGAAGCGCGCGTTTCTCTAAAATGGAGAGAGAAGTTCGGGCGCCGTCCGGCGGCGCCCGAAGGCTCACTTCGTCGCCTTGACGACCACCTTGCCGGTCACGGTCTCAGGCTCGCCCTGCACCTTCGCGGACAAAGTCACCTGATAGCGGCCGGCCATCGGCAGGTCCGTCTTGAAGGCGTAGACGCCCGGCTCTTTGGACGGCAGCGGCGCGACCGCGGACTCCATCTCGGCCATCCCATCCGGCGCCATGTCGACGCGGGTCTTGAAGATGACGGCATCCGGCACCGGCTTGCCGGTTTGCTTGTTGACGAGACGAACGGCGAGCGTGAGGTCCTCGCCTTTCTTCATCTCGGGATTGACGGGCTCGAACGCATAGTCGCCGGCGCCGGCCATCGCGGCCGATGCGGCAAGCGAAAGGGTGGCGGCGAGCGCCGCGGTGCTGAGTTTGAAAAGCATGGTCCTGTCCTCATGAATTGATCTTCCGCCGCGGCGCATTAGGCGCGCGCGTCAGTCATCGTCGCGCACAAGTCTTCTTGCGCGCGTCTGGCTGTCAGGAGATCAGATTCGAGGAGGTCGGAAAGGTGGGCTGCCGCCGCGGACGGAGACGACCTGATCCGCGGGAATGGCGATTGAGCTTGCAGCCACGGCAAAGAATGCGAAGGTCAGCGGCCGGACGTCGCCAAGCGCAACGGTGCCCCCGACACAGCAGAAGCCCATACCGCACTTGTAGCCGCCGGGCTGGGAGCCAGCTCCCTTCATGTCGGGACAACACTCGTCCATCGACATGTCGGCGCCGCCGCTCATCTGCATGGCCGTCTTCATGTCGTCCGGCGACATCGCAAGGCCGGAGGCGGACGCGCCAAGAGGCAGCATCGCCAGGGAGATGGCGATTGCGAATGCCAGGATGGTACGGACGAACCGCATCTCGATCGACTTAACCTTTCGGGCCGGAACACTTCCTGACTAACATACTCCGGGGCGCAAGGCATTCCTTGATTATGGTCAAGCATTCGTGAGCGCGGCCTCTCTTTTCGGGCGGCGCACACCCGCGATTACCGATCAGATCTTCGGGAGCTTCGCCCGCTCCACCACGCCGGTCCATTTGGTGATCTCGGTCTCGATCAGCGCCTTCATCTCCGCCGGCGAGCTGCCGCGGACCTCGCCGCCGACGGCCGTCTCCAGGCGCTGCTTGATGTCGGGATCCCGGAGCACCTCGAGGGTCGCCGCGTTGAGCGTCGCCATGATCGCGGGCGGCGTTCCCTTCGGCGCCAGCAGGCCGGCCCAGGTGCGCACGTCGTAGCCCTTGATGCCGGCTTCCTGCACGGTCGGGACATCGGGCAGCAGCGCGGTGCGCGTGGGCGAGGTCACCGCGAGGCCGCGGATCGCACCGCTCTGGATCTGCGGTGCGAGCAGGACGGGCGTGCCGACGATGACCGGAACCTCGCCGCCGAGCAGCGCGGTGATGGATTGCGAATCCCCGCGATAGGGCACGTGCACAATCTCGACGCCGGCGGTCGCGTTCAGCAGCTCTCCGGCAAGATGATGCGTCGAGCCGAAGCCGACCGATCCGAAGCTGAGCGCACCCGGCTTCTCCTTGGCGATGGTGATGAGATCGCCGAGCGATTTTGCGGGGTGATCGTTGCGCACCGCGATGACCAGCGCGTAATAGACCAGCGTCGAGATCATCTCGAAACTGTCGGCCGGCTGGTAGGCGAGGCTCTTGTAGGTCGCCGCGGAGATCGCATGCGCGCCGGTGACGAGCCCGAGCGTGTAGCCGTCGGGCGCGGCCTTCGCGATCGCGTCAGCCGCGATGTTGCCGCCCGCTCCCGGCTTGGCCTCGACGATGATCGGCTGCCCGAGCTTCTTCGAGAGCCCGTCTGCAACGATGCGCGACAGCGTGTCGGCCGCACCGCCCGCGGCAAAGCCGTGCAGCAGGCGGATCGGGCGCGACGGGTAGGTTTCCGCCGACGCCGTGTGCGCCGTGAACCCAGTGCCAAGAAAACTGCCAAGCAGAAAAATGGCCGCAGCAAGCCGCTTCATCCAGAGCATGGATGCTTCTCCCTTTCGATTGTTTTGTTGGCCGCAGGCGTGCGCGGCGGTCTTCCGTTCGAACTCAGATGCCCTAGCGCGCGAACTCCGTGCATTCCGGCGATGGCGCCATGCCCCAGACGTCGCGCGGCAGCCCGACCCAGACTTTCGGGCGCTGCGGACGATCGCGATGCCACGGGCGCGGCTCGAAATAGCCGAGCGCCTCGTCGGTCATGCGGTCGAGGTCGCAGAACAGCTCGACCAGATGCCCGTCGGGATTGCGATGGTAGACCGCCGTGTTGTGGCCGGGGCCGTGACGAACCGGCCCCCACAGCACGGGCAGCTTGTGCCGCGCGAGGTGATCGCAGGCCTGATGCATGTGGGTGGGGCCGCGCAGCTCGAAGGCGAGGTGATGAAGGCTGCGTACATCCGCGCGGGCGAAATTCAGCGTGTGGTGCTCGAAGCCGCTGCGCATGAAGACGAAGCGGTCCTCGATCCAGTCGGAGACCCGCAGGCCCATTACGTTGGCGTAAAACTCCGACGCGGCTTTCGGATCTGGCGTACGGAGCGCGACGTGGCCGAGCTTGGCGACCGCGAGGCCACCGATCCGCTCCTGTGCGGGCGTCGGCGTCCAGCCCTGGATCAGCTCGAAGCGCGTCCCTTCGGGGTCGCTGAAGGACAGCAACTTTGAGATTCCAGGCAGGGAATCGCTGTGGAGCTCGGGCCGCAAGTCCGCCTGCTTCAGCGCAGCGCCCAGCGCCTCGAGCTGGACGTCGGGCGATATCTCGAAGGCGATGCTCTTCAGCGCGGCGTCACCGGGCTCGATCACCAGCGAGAGCTGCTCGCAATCATTGGCGAGGAACAGGCGGCCTCCGTCGCGCGCGACGAGGCCAAGACCGATCACGCCGCGGTAATAGTCGAGCAGCCGCTCCGGATCGGGCGAAGTGAAGGTCGCGTGCCGCAGCCGGGTGAAGCGTGCAATGGGTGCTTGTGTCATCGTGCGGTCCATCCCCTCACGGCGTCATGATGATCTTGCCGAGCGCGGAGCCCTGCTCCAGCAGCGTGTGCGCCTTCCTGACCTCGTCGAGCTTCAGCACCGCCGAGATCGCCGGCTTGATCGCATTGCGGCTCAACGCCTCGATCACGCTGCGCATCAGGGCGCGGCGGCCGTCGCGATCGTGGTCGTAGATGTGGAAGGAGAAGCAGCGCACGGCCGGACAGATGTCGAGATGATTACGCATCGCCGCCATCAAATTCTCTTCCGGCAATCCGGCGAAGGCGTTGTACGAGAGCAGCGTGCCCCATTTGCCGAACGCGCCGAGATAACCCGTGAACTCCGGCCCGCAGACGTGATCGAGCACGAGACCGACGCCCTCGCCCTTCGTCAGCTCGCGCGTGCGCTCCACCACGTCCTCGCTCCGGTAGAAGATGGTGTGATCGGCGCCGTTCGCCTTCGCGAACGCGGCTTTTTCCTCGGTCGAGACCGTGCCGATGACGGTCATCCCGGCGAGCTTTGCCAATTGCACCAGCGCGGTGCCGACGCCGCCGGCGGCGCCGATCACCAGCACACTCGCCGGCGCGCGCGGATGGCGGCACTCGTGCAGCAGCGCGTAGGCGACCTGGTAGTTCGACAGGCACACGGCGGCTTGCAGATCGACATTGTCGGGCAGCGTGTGAACGGCATCCGCCGGCGCGACCACATAGTCCGCGTAGCAGCCGCCGCGCTGGGACAGATCGCGCGCGCTCAGCAGCACCTTCTGGCCGATCGCAAAGCCCTCGACGCCGGACCCGAGCGCGGAGATGCGGCCGGCGACGTCGTTGCCGGGATTGGCCGGCAGCGGCGGCATCCATTTGTAGACGCCGCGCCGGATCAGCACGTCGGGCTGCCCGACCCCGAAGGCCTCGGCCCGGATCTGCACCTGGCCGGCCGCCGGCGCAGGCACCGGAAGTTCGACCACCTCAAGTGCATCCGGCCCACCCGGCTGACGCACCAGCACTGCCCTCATGTCTCTCATCGCTCCCTGGACCATATTTTCGAAAATCATACCGTTTACGAAAATTATTGCAAGATGGTCGTTGGCGCGGCATCTTGAGGCATCGATTCATTGGCAGAGCCATGCCCGACAGCGCCATTCGCCCTCGCAAGGAATTCGGCAAGACCATTGCCGCCGACATCACCCATCGGCTGCGCGAGGAGATCATTGCCTGCGGCCTCGCGCCCGGCGAGCCGCTGCGGTTCGACGTGCTGCGCGAACGGTTCGGCGCGAGCTTTACGACGCTGCGCGAGGCGCTGACCGCGCTTGCCGCCGAAGGGCTGGTCGATGCCCAGGAGCAGCGCGGATTTCGCGTCGCGCCGGTCAGCCGCCAGGATCTGGTGGAGGTCACCGACGCGCGCGTGCTGATCGAGGTGGAATTGATCCGCCGCTCGATCGAGCGCGGCGACGACGACTGGGAAATCGCCGTGATATCGACGCTGCACCGCCTGAAGCGGATCGAGCAGCGCGATCCCGAGCACCCCTTGCGCGACCCCGAATGGAAGATCGCCCATCGCCAGTTCCATCAGGCGCTGGTCTCGGCCTGCGGCTCCGCGACGCTGCTCGCGATTCGCGCCGAGCTGTTCGACCGCGCCGAGCGCTACCGGCACCTGTCGGCCAATTTCCGGCCGCGGCCGCGCGACAAGGCCGGCGAGCACCAGGCCATCATGCAGGCCGCGATCTCGCGCAATGCCGATCTCGCCGTGCAGCTGATCGAGGCGCATATCCGCTCGACCTCCGACAACGTGGCGACCTACGCCGGCCATCTGCTCGACACCGAATAAGCGCGCGGCGCATTTTCGAACAATGCGGACTTGCGCGTCGGCTGATTTTCGAAAATAATAGGCAGCATCGAAAATACGAACCCTTGGGGCGAAACCATGAAGCTGCTGTCGTTCTTGGACGGAAACCGGGAAACCTGGGGCGCTGTTGTCGAAAACAGCGTGGTGGATCTCGGCCGCGCCCTGCCCCAGTACCCGACCCTGGCGGACTTCCTCGGCAGCAAGGACTACGCGGGACGCGAGGCCATCGTCGCCGCCCACAAGCCGACGATTGCACTGAACGACATCAAGTACCTGCCGGTGATCCCACGGCCCGAGAAGATCGTCTGCGCCGTACGCAACTATCTCGACCACCACAACGAGGCGGTGGCGTTCGGCATGAAGCGCGAGATCACGGAGTTTCCGCCGATCTTCCTGCGGGTCTGGCGCTCGCAGGTCGCGCACAACGCGCCGGTGATCCGGCCGAAGGTCTCCGACAATTTCGACTGGGAGGGCGAACTCGCCGTCGTGATCGGCAAGGGCGGCCGCCACATCAGCCAGGCGGATGCGTGGAATCATGTGGCGGGCTACTCGATCTACAACGACGTCAGCGTGCGCGACTGGCAGCGCCACGCGCAGCAGATCGCCTCCGGCAAGAACTTCGTCGGCACCGGCCCGTTCGGACCGTGGCTAGTCACGCCCGACGAGATCGGCGATCCCACCAAGCTGAAGCTCGAGACGCGCGTCAACGGCGCGACCGTGCAGTCCTCCGACACCTCGATGCTGATCTTCTCGATCCCGCGGCTGATCGAATATTGCTCGACCATCTTCGACCTCGTCCCCGGCGACGTCATCGCCACCGGCACGCCGGCCGGCGTCGGCTTCACCCGCAAGCCGCCGGTGTTCCTCAAACCCGGCGATGTGGTCGAGGTCGAGATCGAGAACATCGGCGTGCTCAGCAACCCCGTCGTGGACGAGGCGTAAGACGCGGCATGTCCCACGACATTCGCAAGACCGCGCTCAGCGTCGAGACCGTCTGGCACGAGCGCGGCCCGGGGCTGGAGAAGCCGCTGCTGGTCGGGACCGCGATTGCGGTGATCCGCAATCCCTTCGCCGGCCGCTATGAGCCTAACCTGATGCCGTTTCAGGCGTCCCTGCGCGAGCTCGGGCGCGAGCTGGCGACGCGCCTGATCGCGCAGCTCGGCGGCGCCGAGCGCATCGAAGCCTATGGCAAGGGCATCATCGTCGGCGAGGACGGCGAGCTCGAGCACGGTGCGGTCTGGCACGAAGCCGGCGGCCACGGCATGCGCGAGGTGCTCGGTCAGCCCAAGGCCATTGTCCCTGCAGCAAAGACTATCGGTGGGCCCGGCACGCGCCTGATGGTGCCGCTCGGCCACATCCACGCCGCCTATGTCCGCAGCCATTTCGGCACCGCGGAGATGACGCTGTGGGACGCGCCGCGCCGTGACGAGATCGCCTTCGGCCTCGTGATGGCAACCGGCGGCCGCCCTCACGCGCGCATCGGCGGCCTCAAGGCGTCCGATATCTCCGTGCACGACGGACAACGCTGACGCCCCGGCGCGCGCTCAATGCACGCCGCAGCGGCAGCGCTCGTAATCGGCGGGATCGTGGCTGTTGACGATTCTGACGCGATCGCCGTGGTTTTGCTTCAGCGCGCGCAGCCGCGCCTGATTGGCGATCCGCATCTTGCGGTCCATGTCGCCCTTGCGCTGGAACAAGCCAAGCATCAAGGGGACGCGCGGCGCGGCGTCGAGCTGGGCGTGGTGGAAATAGCTGTCGCCGGCATGCAGCAGCCATGTGTCGCCCGCGCGCACCGCGATGCCGCAATGACCGAGCGTGTGGCCCGCAAGCGGAATCATCAGGACATCCGCTTCCTTGTCACCGAGCGCGCGCACGCCCCGGAAGCCGAACCAGTCCTCGCCGTCCTCGCCATAGAAAGCCCAGCGCGGCCCATGGCTCCACTGCCCGGTGACGTAGCGCCCCTCGGGCGGCGCAGGCTTGCGCAGCACCGCCATGTCGTGTTCGGCGCGGTGGACGTGGATCGCGGCATGGGGAAAGTCGGGCACGCCACCGGCGTGATCGCGGTCGAGATGGGTCAGCAGCACGTGGCGCACGTCCTGGGGTGAAAAGCCGAGCGCCTTGACCTGCTGCACCGCCGTCTCCGCCGGATCGAGTTTTGGCGCGGTCTGCCGCAGCCATCGCCTGCCCAGCCGGTCTCGCTCTGCGATATCGCCGAGGCCGATGCCGGTGTCGACCAAAGCGAGCCCATCGTTGGTCTCGACCAGCAGGCAATGGCAGACCAGCCGTGCGCGCTCGAAGAGGCTGCCGGTGCCGTTCACCAGGCGGCGGCCGATCGGGCACATCGTGCCGGTGTTGAGATGGTGGATTTTCATCGCGCGTCCCTGCTGGTTGCAACAGGGGCGACCTTGTCATCTTCCTATCCATAGGTAAAATATCCGATATTGATAGTATCTCTAGGTTTTTCCTATGGACATCCGCGAGCTTCGCTACTTCGCCGCCGTCTACCGCGAGCGCAATCTGACCGCCGCTGCGCGGGCCTGCTTCGTGTCGCAACCGTCGATCTCGACCGCGATCACCAGCCTGGAGGCCGAGCTCGGCACCACGCTGTTCATCCGGCACAAGAAGGGCGTCGCGCCCACGGCCTCGGCCGAGCAGTTTCACGCCCTCGCCCGCCGCATCATCGACGAGACCGATGCCGCGCGCAGCCTGTTCAGGAAGCCGGCAACCAAGACCACGGTGACGCTGGGCCTGATGCGCACGCTCGACGTGCCTCGGACCATCGCGCTGCTGAAGCCGCTGACGGCGCGTAGCGACATCGCGCTCCGCCTCGTCGGCAGCGACGAGCGCGCCGATGCGCGGATCATCGCCAAGACCATGCTGCGCACTGATGAGCATTTCGTGCCGCTGTGGAGCGAGCGCTATGTGGCGGCGCTACCGCCCTCGCATCCGCTGACACTGAAGGACAAGCTCCGCGCCGCCGACCTCGCCGACGTCCCGCTGATCGACCGCTGCCATTGCGAGCAGAGCGCATTCTTCGGCCGCAATGCACAGCGGCGCCAGACCGCGGCGATCGCGCAATCGGAAGACTGGGCGATGGCGCTGGTGGCCGCCGGCGTCGGCATCGCCATCGTCCCTGAGGGCGTGGCAAAGAGCAATCCTGACGTCGCGATCAGGGAGATCGACGTGAAGGTCAGGCGCGAGGTCGGGCTGGCCTATCGCGCATCAGCACTGCTGGCCGATGCGCTGAAGGATCTTGTCGGCAAGCTGCAGAAGCAACGGCGCGGCGCGGCCCCGCGGGCCGAGCGCAAGGTTCGCGCGCGCATCGCGCCCGGCCGTGGACGTTGACGCAGCGCCATCCCTGCACCGTCCTTGCATGCCGGGATAAGGCTCCGCACCGGTTCCAGACGCGCGAGCCGCGCGAATAACGCTCCGATCACGCCGGATTGCTGCGGGCTCCACTATCGTTCGTTCGAGGAAGCCGCGTCGCTTCTCAGTCGAGCCGGTTTTGGATTGGACATTTCTCATGATCGAGACCGCAAGCGATCAAGCATTTCTACTCATGCTGATTTCGGTCTGTCTTGGCGCCTGTCTGGTCTGGGCGTTGTGGGAGATCGAGCAAGCACAGCGGCGCTGGCGACAGCGGCGCGATCGCGTGCACGGCGCACGACGCTCGATCAGACCCAGCCATTAGCGCAGTTCTACCCGCTCAGCCCTTCGAGACCACCGCGCGGCCGTAGGGCGGCTGGCTCATGACGGGCGGATTGGCGGTCTGGGCGGCGAGCTCGCCGATCAGGCGGTCGGCGTCGGCGGCCATGCCGTCGGGGGCCTGGATCACCAGGCGTTCCAGCGCCCAGCGATAGGAGGAGACGCGCTGCTCCAGGCACTGCTGCACCCACTGCACGATCAGCGAGTTCTCCTGCATGCGCGCGACCGCGTCGTCCTTCTCCCGCGGCGAGAGCGCGGACACGCGGGCCATGGTGGCATCGCGCTTCCTGTCGAGATCGATGACGCGGATCGCGGAGGCAAAGAACGGCTCGAAGCGGGTGATGTCGTTGCGGACGTCCTCGATCAGCTGCGCATAGCGCGAGGAATGCGAACGGTGAGGCTCGTCAATCAGCGTGCGGCCATACATGGTGCGGTCGAACACGATTTTCTGCCGCCACGGAGACGGCAGCGCCTTGTAGTCGCCGAACACGCTCTTCCAGGCCGGGCGCGACAGCGGCGGCTCGATCATGGGATAGGCGAGGTCGCGGAGCTGGCGCTCCTCGTCGGTGAGCTGGAATTGCGAGGCCTTCAGGCCGAGGCTGCCGGTGGCCTCGCGGCCCAACCAAGCATGCATGTCGTCGCTGCGCATGTCGGCGCGGGTGCGGCCGAAATCTCCGCCGCTGCAGGCGCCCAGCGTCGCAGCCAGCAGCGCGAGCAGGAGGGCCGATACGACAGGCCGGATATGGCGGATGCGGTCCGGCATTGCAAAGGCCTGACCGTCAGCGACGGCGACGGCGACGTCCCGGCGCTGTGCCCTGCTCCGGCCCGCGATCGCCGCTGGTTTCGTCCGCTTCGCGCTCGATGCGGATGACGGGAAGGATCAGAATCGTTCCCATGTCCGCGCGCGGCGTCACGTCCCCCGACGAGCCTACCCGGCGACCGGCCGGAAATTCGATGATGGTCCCCATGTCAGCTCTCTCAATTGCCGCGCGATCAAATACACCCCTGCAACATGGCGCTCATTAAGATCAGTTCATGGTTAACGGGGTGTAAACGGGGCCCCCGGACCGTAACCGCACGGACGACGCCGCGCCGTCCCGTTGCGGCACGACAACGCCTCGAATTGAAGGGCTTGCTTCACGCCTCGTTTTCCTTAACGAGCCTTTAAAGGAACCTGCGCTAGGCTCGCCTCCAAGTATCTTTCCCGAGTTGCGTACGCCTCCATGACCAAGTCGCTGTTTCCCGGATTCGACGGGCTGATGACCCTCTCCCGTCGCGAAGGCGTCGATGTGCGGCCGACGCTGCTGCGCGTCCTGACCGACCTCTATGTCCAGACGCGCGTCCACAGCGACGACGAGCAGCGCCAGTTCATCGAGCTTGCGACGCGGCTGATCGACCAGGTCGACGATGCGACGCGTGCGGCCATCAAGGCGAAGCTCGCGATCTATCCGCAGACGCCGGTGCCGATCCTGCAGAAGCTCGGGCTGGTCGCGGCCCAGGAAGGCCGCCGGGTTCCGCTCGCACGCGAGATCCCCGCGCCGCCAGTGGCGCCTGCCTCGGCCCGCCCGCAGACCGACGCGGAGCTGCGGATGGCCGCGAACATGGCGATGCAGCCGAAGGATGCCGCCGAGATCCACGACATGTTCTTCCGCGCCGCCGCCCCCGAGCGGGCGCTGATCCTGCACAATCTGGCGCAGACGCCGCTGAAGGCGGCGCCGCGGATTCCGACCGTGCGTGCCAAGCGCGCAATCCAGATCCTGGAGATGGCGGCGATCGCCGGTGACGTCGAGAGTTTCACCCTTGAGCTCGGCGACAGCCTGATCCTGCCCTCGCGCGTCGCAGCGCAGATCGTCGACGATGCCGGCGGCGAAGCGCTCGCGGTCGCCGCGCGCGCGCTCGACATGCCGAGCCCGAACTTCCAGCGCATCCTGCTGTTCTTCAAGCCGGCGATCGGCACCTCCGTGAACGAGGTGTACCGGCTGTCGCGGCTCTACGACCGCCTCGACGACCGCTCAGCGCTAGTGATGCTGGCTGCCTGGCGCGGCTCGACGCTCGCGGTGACGCGGGCCAAATATCAGTCGTCGCTACACGACGGCGAGCGCCAGCGCGCCCGTGCGGGTTCCAGCCAGACGCGCCCGGGCGTGCAGCCGGGCTCCGCGCCCGGAGTGAAGACCGGTACGGGTGGATCGTCGGAGCGATAACTGCTCGCGCTGAGGCGATGACGCTGCGTGTGAGGCGCGCGACGTCTCCAAGTTCGTCATTGCGAGGAGCCCTTGCGACGAAGCAATTCAGAATCCCTCCGCGGAGACGGTCTGGATTGCTTCGCTACGCTCGCAATGACGGGGGTTAGGTCTTCGCCAGTTCGAGAAAATGCCGCCCGGCGCGGTCTTCGGTCTCGACGATCCAGGCATCCGGATCGAAGCGCAGCTCCTTGGTCAGGCGCTCCTCGACGGCCGGCTCCGGCATCGGCTGCGGCGCGGCCGCCACGAAGAAGCGGTCGACCGGGCGGCCGTCGTCATAGACGGTCTGCGGCGCCGGCACGTAGAGCATCGCATTGCCGTCGAGCAGCGACACCTTGACGAACACCGCGCCCGCCTCCTCGGCGCCGCGGCGGCGCACCGCGCCGAACACGCCCTCGGTCTGGCAACGGCGCAGATAAGCGGAGACCCAGATATTTGATTTCAAACGCATGAATGGGACGATAGGCCAGTGCCGCGATCAGCACCAGCCTTGCGCGCAGCCGTGACGCCTATTCGACGGGATGGCCGATCGCGGCGGCGAGCTCGCGCAGCAGGCGGTCGGAGACCTGGCCGGTGACGGGCATCTTGTGCTCGCGTTCGAATTTCTGGATCGCGGACTGGGTTTCGCCGCCCATCGTGCCCGTGATCTTCAGATTGCCGTAGCCGTATTCGGACAGCGCGCGCTGCACGCCGGCGATGCGCCGCGCGGCCGGGCTCTGCTGCGGGATCGGCGCCGGCGGACGGATCGCGGAGGGCGGCGTCGAGGTCGTCGCCTTGACCAGATTGGTCATGGGATCGTTGGCGGCACGCGGCGTCGATGCGGTCGCCTCGACCGGCTTCTCCGCGGGCTTCTCGGCGGCGCGCTCGGCAGATTTGGGCTCGACGCGAAACTCGGTCGCCTTCGGCTCGAGCGGCGAGGTATCGGCGCCGACGGGGCGCGGACGCGGCATGGGATTGGACAGCGGCACCGATGAGGGCGCGGGAAGATTGATCACGGTGCCGAACATCGGCGCCGGGTGGCGACCGGTCTGCAGGAACAGCGCATTGGCGACGATCGCACCGATGGCCGCGACGGCGACGAGGCCGGCCAGCGTGTCCTTGGGGCTGTGCAGCAGCACGCGCATCACGAGATTGCGCTCGGTCTCGACGTCGATGACCGCAGCCTTGGCGCCACCCTTGGCACCACGGCGGCGCGGAGCAGCTTCGTCGTTGGCAGACTTCTTAGGCACTTTTCTTCACCGGAGCGGGTTGGTCGTGAAGTTGATCCTGGATGTCCTGGCGCGGCACCGGCGTCAAGGTCGCGACCTTGCTCTCGACCGGCTTACCTTCGAAGGGTTTGGCTTGCGGCGGCGTGTAGACGAGCGGCAGCTTGACGGTGACGGCAGTGCCCTCCCCCAGCCTGCTTTGTACTGTCATTTCGCCGAGATGCAACGCCACGAGACTCTTCACGATGGAGAGCCCGAGGCCGGTGCCTTCGTGACGGCGCTGATAGGTCTTGCCGGCCTGGAAGAACGGCGCGCCGATGCGCTTGAGGTCGTCTGGTGCGATGCCGACACCGGTGTCGCTGATGCGCAGCGTAAGCTGCGAGGCCGACGCTGAGGCTGTCACGGAGACCTGACCGCCGCGCTCGGTGAACTTGATGGCGTTGGCGACGAGGTTGAGCACGATCTGCTTGAACGCCCTGGGATCGCCGGTCATGACCGGCAAGTCCTGCGGCGCATCGGTGACGAGATCGACGCCGTTCTCCCGCGCCTTCAGCGCCAGCAGATTGCAGCAATGCAGCAGCGAGGCGCGCGGCGCGAACGGCTCGGACGCGATCTCGAAATTGCCCGATTCCATCTTGGACATATCGAGGATGCCGTTGACGACCGAGAGCAGGTGCTGACCGGAATCGTTGATGAGCTGGGCATATTCCTTGCGCTGGCTGGCGCCCAGCATCAGGGTCTGCTCCTGCGCGATCATCTCGGAGAAGCCGATGATGGCGTTGAGCGGCGTGCGCAGCTCGTGGCTCATGGTGGCGAGGAAGCGCGTCTTGGCGGCATCCGCGGCTTCCGCCGCGTTGCGGGCCTGGTCGAGCGCCTGCTCGGACAGCTTGCGATCGGTGACGTCGCGCATCACAGCGACAACCTCGGCCTCGCGGGCGGGATCGCGGCCGAGATCCTGGTCGAGCGGCCGGCAGCGCATCTCCACCCAGATGAAGTCGACCTGGCCGCGCTCCGAGCCCGCAGGCTCGCGCCGCAAGCGGAACTCGACGCTGCGCACGTCGCCGCGCGCGGCATCGGACAGCGCCGTGAGATAGGCGGGACGATCGGCGACATGGACGCGGTCGAACAGGCCATGGCCGTGCAGCTGCGTCACCGACATGCCGAGCATGGCCTCGACGGCCGGCGAGATGAACTGCACCGCGCCATTGCGCTGATGCCGTGAAATGACGTCGCTCATGTTGCGCGCGAGCAGGCGATAGCGTTCCTCCTCGCGCGACAGCAGCGCGACGCTGGTGCGCGCGAGCGATTCCGCGCCGAAGGCAAGGCCCGCAGCATAAAGAGTGGCCGAGGCGACGCCGAAGGCCATCAGCACGCCGCGCTCGGCAGTGCTCGGCTCCTCCACCGGCAGCCAGCCGAGCTGGCTGACCAGGATCAGCATTCCGGCGCAGGACAGCGCGAGCAGCGAGGCAAAGGCCGCGACGCGGCGCGAGGCCGACAGCGCAGCTTCGAGCGGCACCACGACCAGCCAGACCGCGGCAAATGAAGCGATGCCGCCGGTGGTGATTGCGACCGCCATGATCAGACCGGCGAGCGCGAGCGACGACAGCACATGAGCGCCTTCATAGCGGCCGGTGCGCGACAGGAACCAGGACAGCATGATCGGCGCGATCAGCCAGGCAAAGGCGGCGACCTCGACCGCGCTCGGCGCGCCACGCATGGCAAGATAGACGGGAAATGCGGCAAAGGCTGCCAGGCTGCCGAGCAGCCGCGGCGCCATGAAGGCACGATGGCGCGCTCGCGTCAGCGCATCGTAACGCGCGGAGGGATGCAGCAGCGCATCGAGACAATCGCGTATGATACTCAAAACTGTCACGGGTCTCGCGCTTCGGCTCAATCGTCTTTAGAAGACGCGCCGGGAACGCCTCCTTGTCGTTGAGCCACCGTGTCAGAGCGACCTTAAACGAGTGCTAAGGCGGCGCGGCATGCAGCCGGACACCGTGTCGTCGCGACGCTTTTTAGACGATTTGACGACGTCTTCGGCGAGGATGGTGAACACAGGGTTTCACCGTGCTCCGCATGGTTTCGAATTGGTGGATACATCGGCCCCGGAAAGCCGCGGGCCCGCCGCATCAATGGAAAATTTACGAGACCGCGCCTTGCAAAGATTTTTGCGTAATTTTTCCGCGAATTAAGCTCAAGGCAATCACTTGCGATTTATCGAGAGTTGCTAGGTCCGAACGCTCTGCGGACATCGCCGCGGCGGGATCTAACATACAGGTCGACAACGATGCGCTTTCTGCTCCGCATCACATTCTGGCTCGGGCTGGTGCTGGTGCTCCTGCCGCGGGACAAGACGCCCGAATCGGACAAGCTGCCGCAGATCGGCGCTGCCGACGCGGTGCAGGCTGCGACCGCGGCCGTCTCCGACATGACCCAGTTCTGCAAGCGCCAGCCGGCGGCCTGCGAGGTCGGCGGCCAGGCCGCGACCATCATCGGCCAGCGCGCCCAGGACGGCGCGAAGAAGATCTACCAGATCATCAACGACAAGAAAGAGCAGATCACCAACGAGAAGAACGAGGGCGGCAAGACCGACACCAAGAAGGCGCCCGACCACACCGGCTCGATCGCGATGGCCGGCGAAGGCGACGCTGCCGCTGGCGAGGCGCCGCGCGATACCCTGAGCCAGGACGACCTCGCGCTGGAATGGCGCGGCCCGCAGCCTGCGAATTAAGCCTCAAATCCTATCGATTTCGGGACTTCGCATCCCTATATTGGCCTCAAAGGGGAACCCTAGGCCAACATGACGACGATCGACGAAATCAGGGACAATTTCGAGCTTCTGGACGAGTGGGACGACCGCTACCGGTACGTCATCGAGCTCGGCCGCACCCTGGAACCGATGCCGGAGGCCGAGCACTCCGCCGAGAACAAGGTCAACGGCTGCGTCAGCCAGGTCTGGCTGCAGAAGATGGTCGACCGCGACGGCGGTGCGCCGATCCTGAAATATCGCGGCGACAGCGACGCCCATATCGTGCGCGGGCTCGTCGCGATCGTGCTCGCGCTCTATTCGGGCCGCACGCCGCAGCACATCCTCGCTACCGACGCGATCGCCGTGTTCAACGAGTTTGGCTTCCGCGATCATCTGACGCCGCAGCGCTCGAACGGGCTGCGCTCGATGGTCGAGCGCATCAAGACCGATGCGAAAGAGGCGCTGGCGGAAGCGTCCTAGACCCTCACCACACAACAGGTGCCGTAGGGTGGGCAAAGCGGAAGCGTGCCCACCATTTGCGTGTGATTGATGAGAATTCGTGGGCACGGCGCTGTGCGCCTTTGCCCACCCTACGAGACCTGTCGAGCGGCGACCTATCACCCCGCCCAGACTACTTCCCCTTCTTCCGCTGCTGCTGCCCTAGCCCCATCTGCTTGGCGAGTTGCGAGCGGGCCACCGCGTAGTTCGGAGCGACCATGGGATAGTCGGCCGGCAGGCCCCATTTCTCGCGATACTGCTCCGGCGTCATGTTGTACTGGGTGCGCAGATGGCGCTTCAGCGACTTGAAGCGTTTGCCGTCTTCGAGGCAGACCAGATAGTCGGGCGCGATCGACTTCTTCAGCGACACCGCGGGCTTTGCCGGCTCGAGCGGCGCTGCCTCGGTGCGGCCCGTGGAGACGCGCACCAGCGCGCCGTGAACCTGGCTGATCAGGTTCGGAATCTCGGCGGCCGGCGTCGGATTGTTGCCGAGATAGGCCGACACGATGCTGGCCGTCAGCTCGATGAAATTCTTAGCCCCGGCATCCGACATGGGCCGCCCCTTCCCTGGACCTTGCGCCGCCTGGGATTGACGACGCCAAAGTATTCCCTGTCAACAATACGTTCGGCGAAAATGCGACGACTAGCGAATATGAACCGAGGACTGACGAAGCAACAAGAACCGCCGCGCTTTACTTGGCCGCGGCAGGTGTCATGACCGCTGGTCGAGATGCGCGCGCAACTCGTCGATCGAGGCAAAGCGCATCATGCCCTCCGGCATCTGGGCTTCGATCGAGCCGTCGGAATAGAGCGAATAGGCCATGCCGTCGACGATGCCGGACTTGAGCACCGTCACGGACGGCTGCTCGGGTGCCGGCTCCGGCTCGGGTGCAGGCGGTGGCGGCGGGGCAGCCTCGGTAAAGGTCGAGGGCGAGCGCGGCGGAGGAGCCGGACGGCGAGCGGCAGCCGGCGGTTCCGGCGGTCGCATCCGGTCCGGCTTCGGCCAAGCGTCGTCGAAGCTCGCAGGCGGCGGGTCCGCCGCGGCAGGTGCGGCGGGCTCTGCCGGCGACAGCGGGCCCTCGGAGGCCTTGGCCTCCGCCCGCTCGCGCTCCTTGCGCGAGGTCGAGGCGAACATCAGGTTGCGCCGGCGCGGCACTTCGGGCGTTGCGGGCGGCGCCGGAGGCTGAGGTTCCGCTGGCGGCTCGGCACGCGGACGGTCGCGCATGGGAATTTCGCCCTGCCATGGCGGCGTCGCAGCCGGCGATGGCGGAGCGGCCGGCTCGGCCCGCATGGCGGAGGCTGACAGCGGCTCGGGCGCAGGTGCACCCGGCACGGCAAGACCCGGCAGCACGGGCCTGACCCGAACCTCGGACGGCGCGACGGATCCGGCCAGACGGCGGGCGATGCCCTTCAGCTCTGCGATCACGACGTAGAGGCCGGCCAGTAACATTCCGGAGCAGACGCCAATGGTGCCGGAGATTATGAGGGTACTGCCGAGACTGAATTCCCTGACGGAAAAGCCAAACGCGACCGCAAGGAGGCCCGCCACGACGGCGACGATGCCCGCGATCAACAATGCCAAGGTCATCGAACCCACCCCAGGCCGCGCATCCACACGCGACATCCACTAACTCTACGCCACGATACCGTCATACTGTGTTCCTCGCCAACGGCGAATTGTTGGCAGCGTTCCTAAAGAGAGGGAAATCAGGGACTTATTCACATTCCCTTCAGCTACGGATCGCTACTGCTAGTCTGCTCCCAGTTGCAAGGAATTGCTGCGTCGCATCAGGAATTTAGCCATAATGCCCAATTACTTGGTAATGGAACTGCGCTATACGGAGTCCGGGGAAATGGCCCGCGCGCGCCAGCTGGGCCAAGAGGGGATTCCGGGTCACCAATAGCCATGACATCCATCACGACTTCGGCGATCGACACGCCTCTGCGGCGCTCGGTCGAACGGACTTGCGACGATCTCGCCATGCTGGTGCTGGCCGCGGTCGCCGTGATCGCAGGCTTGACCTTCCGCGACTACGGACTTGGCTGGGACGATTACACCCACGCTGAATATGCCGACCTGCTGCTGCGCATGTTCGGTTCCGGTTTCAAGGACACCGCGGCGCTCTCCTTCGCCAACCTCTATATGTATGGCGGCGGCTTCGACATGGTCGCCGCATTGCTGCACAAGATCATTCCGCTCGAGCTGTTCGAGACGCGCCGCCTGGTCGGCGCCATCGTCGGCGTGGTCGGGCTCGCGGTGACGTGGCGGCTCGGCCGCCGCATCGGCGGGCCCCTTGCCGGCCTCGCCGCGCTCCTGCTGCTCGCGCTGTGCCCGATCTTCTACGGCCACATGTTTATGAACCCGAAGGATGCACCCTTCGCGGTGGCGATGATCATCCTGATGCTGGGCCTCGTCCGGCTCGCCGAGGAATATCCGCAGCCCTCGCCGCGCACGATCCTGATCGTCGGCCTTGGTGCGGGCCTGTCGCTGGGCTGTCGCATCCTTGGTGGACTTGCGCTGGTCTATGCCTTGGTCGGCTTCATCCCGCTGTTCCTGGAGGAGCTGCGCACCGAAGGCCTGCGCGAGTCGGTCCA
>Ga0207426_1000326_pt1 | contig 91021 bp, 81 predicted proteins | sample AraplaMF_Cvi_mMS_FD_184265 | JGI IMG/M metagenome (GOLD analysis project Ga0207426, IMG submission 184265) | Arabidopsis root microbial communities from the University of North Carolina, USA - plate scrape MF_Cvi_mMS (SPAdes) (version 2) | ecosystem: Host-associated > Plants > Roots > Endosphere...
ACGAAATCGAGAAGGCGCATCCGGATATCTACAACGTGCTGCTGCAGGTGATGGATCACGGCACGCTGACGGATAACAACGGCCGCAAGGCGGACTTCCGCAACGTCATCATCATCATGACGACGAATGCGGGTGCCGAAGCGATGGGCAAGTCGGTGATCGGCTTTACGACGCGCCGCGAGTCGGGCGACGAAATGGCCGACATCAAGCGCATGTTCACGCCGGAGTTCCGCAACCGTCTGGATGCGACGATCAGCTTCCGCTCGCTCGATGAAGAAATCATCATGCGCGTTGTCGACAAGTTCCTGATGCAACTGGAAGATCAGCTGCACGAGAAGAAGGTCGACGCGCTCTTCACCGACGCGCTGCGCAAGCATCTCGCGAAGCACGGTTTCGATCCGCTGATGGGCGCGCGTCCGATGCAGCGTCTGATCCAGGACACGATCCGCCGCGCGCTGGCCGACGAACTGCTGTTCGGCAAGCTGATGAGCGGGGGCCGCGTGACGGTCGACGTCGATGCAGACGACAAGGTCCAGCTGACGTTCGACGAGAACTCGACGCCGCCGCGCAATCCGAATCCGGAAGCAGTGGAAGTCGACTAAGCGTCGAATCTCTCGAAGCAAAAACGAACGGCGTGGGTTTCAAACCCCACGCCGTTTTTGTTTTGATGCTCGCGCAACGGAAACTGAGTAAGGCCTCAGTGTTTGCCGGTGCTGCCGAAGCCGCCCTCACCACGATCGCTGGTCTCGAACTCGTCGACGATATTGAACGTCGCTTGCACGACGGGCACGATCACCAGTTGGGCGAGGCGTTCCATCGGATTCAGCGTGAACGTGGTCGTGCCGCGGTTCCACGTCGAGATCATCAACTGGCCCTGGTAGTCCGAGTCGATCAGGCCGACCAGGTTGCCGAGCACGATGCCGTGCTTGTGGCCCAGGCCCGAGCGCGGCAGGATCAGCGCTGCATAGCCGGGATCGGCGACATGGATTGCGAGGCCGGTCGGCACGAGCGCCGTTTGGCCGGGTTCGAGCGTCAGCGGCGCATCGAGGCACGCGCGCAGGTCGAGGCCCGCGCTGCCCGGCGTAGCGTAAGCGGGAAGTTGTTCGCGCATGCGCGGGTCGAGAATCTTCAGGTCGAGTTTCATGCAGTTCGGAGAGAGGTTGAAGAAGTGGCGGCGCGCGTCATGGCAACGGACCGCCGTGATCGATTCATGACTTGCCGAGATCAAATGCGTCGGCAAGCAGTTCATACGAGCGCAGTCGCGCGCGATAGCTGCCCGTGACCGACAGCACGATCAGTTCGTCGGCGTCGAACTGTTCCTGCAATGCGTGCAGCCGTTCCGTGACGGACTCCGGCGTGCCGATGATACTGCGCGGCTTTTCCCGGTCGATAATCAGCCGCTCGCGCTCGCCGTATTCCTGCGCGAGCCCTTGCGCGATAGAAGGCACTAGCTCGTTCAATCCATAGGCCATTTGCACGCGGCGCAGGTCGACGGCTTTTTCGAGGTCTGCGGCTTCCTGCTCCGTGTCCGCGCAGATCACGAACACGGCGGCTGCGAGATACGGCTTCTGCTCGTGGCCGGCCCTGAAGCGCTCGCGATACGCCTGCGCGACCGCATGCCCGAAATGCGCATTGATGAAATGCGCGAACGAAAAGCGGATGCCCAGTTGCGCGGCCAGCATGCCGCCGAAATCGCTGGAGCCGAGCACCCACAACTGCGGGCGCGTTTCCACTTGTGGCTGCAGCAGCACGCCGTGCGCGAGATGGTCGGACGGCAGCGTGCCGCTCATCAGCGCGACGAGATCGGTGACCTGCTGCGGAAACAGTTCGCCGCGATTGTAGTCGCCCGCTGCGACCGCCTGCGCGGTGCGCATGTCGCCGCCCGGCGCGCGGCCGACGCCCAGATCGACGCGATTCGGAAACAGCGCCTCGAGCATCAGGAATTGCTCGGCGACCTTGAACGGACTGTAGTACGGCAGCATGATGCCGCCCGAGCCGATGCGAATGCGCTTGGTCACGCTGCCGAGGCGAGCGAGCATCACTTCCGGGCAGGGGTTCGACACGCCGTACAGCCCGTGGTGTTCGGCGCACCAGTAGCGCGTGTAGCCGAGGTCGTCGGCGAGTTGCGCGAGTTCGACCGTCGCGGCGATCGCATCGGCCACCTTATGCCCGTCGATCACGGGCGTCTGGTCGAGGACGGAGAGCAGGGTCATGACAGCACCATGGCGTTAGCTGAAAGATTGCATTCGAGCGTGGCGATTCAGTATGACAAAGCGCGCCCAAAGCAGCGCGTCACACTCAACCGATCACGCTCGCATCCGGCAGGCGCTTTGCGATTTCCGCGATCAGCGCGCGCGCGAGCGTCTGCTTGTCCGCGCGTGGCAGCTTGGTCGATCCGGCGGCTTCGAACAGCACGACTTCGTTGTCGTCGAGCCCGAAGGTTTGCGGACCGAGGTTGCCGACTAAAAGCGGCACGTTCTTGCGTTTGCGCTTCTCTTCGCCGTGCACGTCGAGATCGCCGCTTTCCGCTGCGAAGCCGACGCAGAACGGCGGATGCGGCAGCTTCGCAACGGAAGCCAGAATGTCCGGATTCTCGACGAACGCGAAGGATGGAATCGCGTGATCGGCGGTCTTCTTGATCTTGTGCTCCGCGACGTGGTCGACGCGCCAATCCGCGACGGCCGCGACGCCGATGAAGATGTCGTAATCGGGTACTGCGCGCATCACGGCGTCGTGCATCTGCTGCGCTGTCTGCACGTCCTCGCGATAGACGCCCCACGGCGTGTCCAGACCGACAGGACCTGCGACGAGGTGCACATCCGCGCCGGCTTGCTGCGCCGCGCGCGCGAGCGCGAAGCCCATCTTGCCGCTCGAACGGTTCGTGATGCCGCGTACGGGATCGAGCGGCTCGAAGGTCGGGCCCGCCGTCAGCAGCACGCGGCGGCCAGCCAGCACCTTCGGCGTGAAGAACGATGCGATCGCCTCATAGACGGCTTCCGGTTCGAGCATGCGCCCGTCGCCGACTTCGCCGCACGCCTGCGCGCCCGAGTCCGGGCCGAGCAGTTCGATGCCGTCCGCGCGCAACTGCGCGACGTTGCGCTGCGTCGCGGGGTTCATCCACATCTGGCGGTTCATCGCGGGAACGACGAGCAGCGGACAGTCGCGTGCGATGCACAGCGTGGACAGCAGGTCGTCGCACAGGCCGTGCGCGAGTTTGGCGAGGAAATCGGTGGAGGCGGGGGCGATCACGATCGCGTCGGCTTCGCGCGACAGATCGATGTGCGGCATGTTGTTCGGAATGCGCGCGTCCCACTGGCTCGTGTAGACCGGGCGGCCGGAGAGCGCTTGCATCGTGACGGGTGTGATGAACTGCGTCGCTGCTTCCGTCATCGCAATCTGGACGGTCGCGCCCGCCTTGACCAGCAGACGGGTGAGTTCAGCGATCTTGTAGCAGGCGATCCCGCCTGTCATGCCGAGGACGATGTGTTTTCCGGCGAGTTCTGTGGCCAACTGATGCCTCCGACAAGACGTGATGGCCGGCGCATCGGTGAAGCGCGCCGGCTTCGTACTGCAAGACTGCGTGAGCGGTGCAGGCGGCCCTGACTGCGCCGCTCACCGCCCGTTGTTATGTCAGCGCGCGCCGCGCACGCGCCGCAGTTCGTCGAACACCAGCAGCGCCGCGCCGATCGTGATCGCGCTGTCCGCGAGGTTGAACGCCGGCCAGTGCCACGTGCCGACATGGAAATCGAGGAAGTCGATCACGTGTCCGTACACGAGCCGGTCGATCACGTTGCCGATCGCGCCGCCCATGATCAGCGCGAGCGCAGCGCAGAACAGCTTTTGATTGCCGTGCCGCTTGAGCAGATAACAGATCAAAAGCGCCGCGCCGACGCCCAGCGCCGTGAATGCCCAGCGCTGCCAGCCGCCTGCCATCGCGAGGAAGCTGAAGGCTGCGCCGCGGTTGTAGACGAGCACGAGGTTGAAGAACGGCGTGACGGCATGCGACGAGCCGTACGCGAACACCTTCGCCACCGCGATCTTCGTCAACTGGTCGAACAGGATCACGATCACCGCGACGCCCAGCCACGGCGCGAGCGATCCGCCCGCCGGTTTCGACAGCGTTCTGGACATTATGCCGCGCTCCTCGTTTCGCCGTTGCCGAACAGATTGCTGATGCAGCGGCCGCAGAGCGTGGGATGCTCGGCGTTTTCACCGACTTCCTTGCGATAGTGCCAGCAGCGTTCGCACTTCAGGTACTTCGAGGTGATCACGTCCACGCCTTCCTCTTCGACGTTATCGACCTTGAGGACCGTCGCACCCGAGGTGATCAGCACGAACTTGAGGTCTGCACCGAGGCTCGCGAGCGCTTCATGACGCGCACCGCTCGCGCGGATTTCGACTTCCGCCTGCAGCGACGAACCGATCTGGTTCGCGACGCGGGCTTCTTCCAGCGCCTTCGTCACGTCGCTGCGCACCGCGCGCAGCAGCGTCCACTTGTCGAGCAGCATCGCTGCATCCGGCACTTCCGGATAGGCGTGATACGTCTCCGTGAAGATGGTCTCGCTGTTCGGCTGGAACACCTTCCACGCTTCTTCGGCCGTGAACGACATGAACGGCGCCATCAGGCGCAGCAGGCCGTGCGCGATGTGATACAGCGCAGTCTGTGCCGAGCGGCGTGCGTTCGAATCGGGCGCCGTCGTGTACAGGCGGTCCTTCAGCACGTCGAGGTAGAAGCCGCCGAGGTCTTCCGAGCAGAACGTCTGCAGCTTCGCGACGACCGGGTGGAACTCGTACTTGTCGTAGTTCGACAGGATGTCCGCTTGCAGGTTGGCCGTGAGCGCGACCGCATAACGGTCGATTTCCAGCCACTCGCTGACGGGGCGCGCGTTCTTCTCGAAGTCGAAATCCGACAGGTTCGCGAGCAGGAAGCGCAGCGTGTTGCGGATGCGTCGATAGCTTTCCGTCACGCGCTTCAGGATTTCTTCGGAGATCGCGAGTTCGCCTGAATAGTCGGTCGAGGCGATCCACAGACGGATGATTTCCGCGCCCAGACGGTTCGCGACTTCATGCGGATCGATACCGTTGCCGAGCGACTTCGACATCTTGCGGCCTTCGCCGTCGACGGTGAAGCCGTGCGTGAGCAGCGCGTTGTACGGCGGGCGGCCGTCGAGCATCGAGGCCGTCAGTAGCGACGAATGGAACCAGCCGCGATGCTGGTCCGAGCCTTCCAGATACAGATCCGCCGGGAACTGCAGTTCGTCCTTATGCGAGCCGCGCAGCACGTGCCAGTGCGTCGTGCCGGAGTCGAACCACACGTCGAGCGTGTCGCGGTTCTTTTCGTACATGTTCGCGTCGTCACCGATCAGCTCGCGCGGATCGAGCGTCTGCCAGGCTTCGATGCCCGACACTTCGACGCGCTTCGCGACTTCTTCGAGCAGTTCCAGCGTGCGCGGATGCAGTTCGCCCGTTTCCTTGTGCACGAAAAACGCCATCGGCACGCCCCATTGACGCTGACGCGACAGCGTCCAGTCGGGACGGTTCGCGATCATCGAGAACAGGCGCTGCTTGCCCCACGACGGGTAGAACGCCGTCGCTTCGATGCCTTCGAGCGCCGTCTCGCGCAGCGTCTTGTCGGTGTCGTTCGGCTTGATGTCCATGCCGGCGAACCACTGCGACGTGGCGCGATAGATGATCGGCGTCTTGTGGCGCCAGCAGTGCATGTAGCTGTGCAGGTACTTTTCCGTGCGCAGCAGCGTGTCCGCTTCATCAAGCGCTTCGACGATCTTCGGGTTCGCGTCCCAGATCGACAGGCCGCCGAACAGCGCGAGCGATTCGATATAGCGGCCATCGCCCATCACCGGGCTGATGATGTCCGAGTCGGCCATGCCGTGCGCCTTGCACGAGACGAAGTCTTCGACGCCATACGCAGGCGACGAGTGCACGATGCCCGTGCCCGTTTCCGTCGTCACGTAGTCGCCGAGATAGACGGGCGAGGTGCGCTTGTACGACGGATGCGCGGACGCGAGCGGGTGCGTGAAGCGCACGTTAGCGAGCTTCGCGCCCGGCGTCGTCGCGATGACCTTGCCTTCGACACCATACGACTTAAGGCAGTCTTCGACGCGCTCCTCGGCGAGGATCAGCAGGCCGCGCGGCGTATCGACGAGCGCGTACGTGATCTCGGGATGCACGTTGAGCGCCTGGTTCGCGGGGATCGTCCACGGCGTGGTCGTCCAGATCACGATGCCGCCTTCGTTGCGCGGCAGCGACGCAAGGCCGAACGCCTGCGCGGTCTTTTCGGGCTCGGCGAACGTGAAGAGCACATCGATGGTCGGATCGGTCTTGTCCTTGTACTCGACTTCCGCTTCCGCCAGCGCCGAGCCGCAGTCGAAGCACCAGTTCACCGGCTTCAGGCCGCGGAACACGTAGCCCTTTTCCATGATCTTCGCGAGTGCGCGGATTTCGCCCGCCTCGTTCGCGAAGTTCATCGTCTTGTACGGGTTGTCCCAGTCGCCGAGCACGCCCAGACGGCGGAAGCCGGCTTTCTGCTTCTCGATCTGCTCGGTCGCGTAGGCGCGCGCCTTCTGCATCACCTCGGCGGCGGGCAGCGACTTGCCGAACTGCTTTTCGATCTGGATTTCGATCGGCATGCCGTGACAGTCCCAGCCCGGCACATAGACGGCGTCGAAGCCGGCCATGTTGCGCGCCTTGACGATCATGTCCTTGAGGATCTTGTTCACCGCGTGACCGAGGTGGATGTCGCCGTTCGCATACGGCGGGCCGTCGTGCAGGATGAACTTCTTGCGGCCCTTCGAGGCGGCGCGGATCTTCTCGTAGATCTTACGTTCCTGCCAGTCCTTCACCCATTGCGGCTCGCGCTTGGGCAGGTCGCCGCGCATCGGGAAGGGCGTGTCGAGCAGGTTGACGGGATATCGGGCCTGCGGTTTCGAATCGGCTTTCTTGTTGCTCATGGTGAGGTAGCGGTGAATACGGTGTTAGGGCGCGGCATGCGCGAAGACCAGATTGGCGCCATGCGGCGCCCCGCGTCGCGCCCGACGCGGGCCGTTGCACATGCTGCGTGCGGCGCCCGTCGATGCGCGGCGGACGGCACGTGCTTCGCGCAAGCGCTCCGCACGTACCGCGACGGTCATCTAATTCGATCGGTGGCCGACGTGGCGAAACCAGTGGAACGGCTGCCCGGCGCGTCGCCGATTGCCTCGAACCATGCGCGGGCGTTCGTGACGTCGCGCGCGATCGCGGCCGTCAGCGTTTCGAGGTCGACGAATTTTTCTTCGTCGCGCAGCTTCTTCAGAAACTCGACGCGCACGAGCTTGCCGTACGCGTCGCCATGCCAGTCGAGCAGATGCACTTCGAGCAACACGCGGCCGGAGTCGTCGACCGTGGGGCGCAAGCCGAGGCTTGCGACGCCCGGCAGCGGCTGGTCGGCGATGCCATGCACGCGCACGATGAAAATACCCGACAGCGCCGGACGCTTGTGCGCAATCGGCAGGTTCAGCGTGGGAAAACCGAGGTCGCGGCCGAGCTTCAGACCGTGCACGACGTGGCCGCTGATCAGATAGTCGCGACCGAGCGCGGCCCGCGCCGCGTCTAGGTCGCCCGCGATCAGCGAGGTGCGCACGCCGGAACTCGAAATGCGCGCGCCGGACGGATCGGCGACGGTCGCCATCTGTTCGACTTCGAAGCCGTATTGCTCGCCCGCCGCCTTCAGCGAATTGAAATCACCCGCGCGCTTCGTGCCGTAGCGGAAGTCGTCGCCGATCATCACCCAGCGCGCATGCAGGCCGTTGACGATGATCCGCTCGACGAACGTATCCGGCGACTGGCTGGCGAACGTATGGTTGAAATGCTCGACGACCACGCGGTCGACGCCGTTCATGCGCAGCGCTTCGAGCTTGTCGCGCAGCATCGCGATGCGCGGCGGCGCGCTGGCGGGATTGAAGAACTCGCGCGGATGCGGCTCGAAGGTCATCACGCAGACGGGCAGGCCGCGCGCGTCAGCGGCCGCGCGGACGCGGGCAAGCAACGCCTGATGCCCGCGGTGGACACCGTCGAAGTTGCCGATGGTCAGTGCGCAGGGCGCACGGCTCTCGGCATTGGGAAGACCGCGGAAGACTCTCACGATAGAGGCGAAGGATTTGAGCGGGCCGGATGCCGCAAAACAATCGATTATAAACGCACAGGACGCCACACGGCGCCGGCGCGCGGATCGGGGCCTGGCCGAATGATAAAATCCGCAAATGAAAAATCTCGTCATTCTGATTTCCGGACGGGGCAGCAACATGGAAGCCATCGTCAGCGCGTGCGCGAACGAAGGCTGGCCGGCGCGTATCGCCGCCGTGATTGCCAACCGTCCTGATGCCGCGGGGCTTGCATTCGCGGCGTCGCAAGGCATTGCCACAGCTGTTGTCGACCACAGGGAGTTTCCCGACCGCGAAAGCTTCGACGGCGCGCTTGCGCGCGAAATCGACGGTTTCGCGCCCGATCTCGTCGTGCTCGCCGGATTCATGCGTGTGCTGACCGACGCGTTCGTCAACCGTTATGCCGGGCGCATGATCAACGTGCACCCGTCGCTGCTGCCCAGCTTTCCGGGCCTCAAGACGCACCAGCAGGCGCTCGACGCCGGCGTGCGGCTGCACGGCGCGTCGGTGCATTTCGTCACGCCGACGCTCGACCACGGGCCGATCGTGCTGCAGTCGGCCGTACCCGTGCTGGCCGGCGACGATGCCGCGACGCTCGCTGCGCGCGTGCTCGACACCGAACATGTTATTTATCCGCGCGCAGTGCGCTGGTTCGTCGAAGGGCGTATTGCCGTCGACGGCCTGCGCGTCACCGTGACGCCACCTGAGCCTCAATGGCTCTTCCTTGACACAACAAGCCAGAACACCGCCAGGGAGGGCGAATGAAACTGCATGGATTTCTGATTGGACAAACCGAGACGCTGCTCGCCGAGGTTCTCAAGTTCACCGGCCCCGCCGATGCCGCGACCAGCCGTTTTTTCCGCGCGCATCCGAAGCTCGGGCACGGCGAGCGCGGCGTGATCGCGGAAGCGGTATTCGCGGTGCTGCGTCGCCGGATGGAGTTCGCGCATCTGGCGGAAGGCGGCACGGGCAGTCCTGCCCGACGCCTCACGCTGCTCGGCCTGATGCAGACGGCGGGCCGCACGGCGTTGAAGCCGTTCATGTCGGACGCAGAGAACGCGTGGCTCGAGCACGTAGCGAAGATCGATCCGCAGAGCTTGCCGTTGCGCACCCGTCTGAATCTGCCCGACTGGATCTACCAGGCGCTCAGCAAGCGCTTCGAAGCCGAAGAACTCGCGCACCTGGCCGCCTCGTTGAACTACCCGGCCCCGCTCGATCTGCGCGCAAACCCGATCAAGGCGAGCCGCGACGAAGTGCTGTCCGCGCTGTCGAAGGCGGGCATCGAGGCGGGCGCGACGCCGTTCGCGCCGTTCGGCATTCGAGTGGTCGGCAAGCCGCCGCTCACCAAGCTCGACGCGTTCCAGGACGGCTGGCTCGAAGTGCAGGACGAGGGCAGCCAGCTGCTGTGCTCGCTGGTTGCGCCCAAGCGCGGCGAGATGATCGTCGATTTCTGCGCGGGCGCGGGCGGCAAGACGCTGGCGCTCGGCGCGATGATGCGCTCGACGGGCCGTCTCTATGCATTCGACATCTCTGACCGCCGTCTCGCGAAGCTGAAGCCGCGCCTTGCGCGCAGCGGGCTGTCGAACGTGAATCCGGTGCTGATCGATAGCGAACACGACGCGAAGATCAAGCGGCTCGCGGGCAAGATCGACCGCGTGCTGGTCGATGCGCCGTGCAGCGGCCTTGGCACATTGCGGCGCAATCCCGACCTGAAATGGCGCCAGTCGCCGGAATCGATCGCCGAACTGACGCCGAAGCAGTTGTCCATCCTGACGAGCGCTGCGCGTCTGGTGAAGAAGGGCGGCCGTCTCGTCTACGCGACGTGCAGTATCCTCGATGCGGAGAATGAAGGCGTCGTGCAGCAGTTTCTCGCCGATCACCCGGATTTCGCGCTCGTGCCCGCGCGCGACGTGCTCGCCGAGCAGCGCATCGAACTGGAAATGGGCGACTACCTGTCGCTCTGGCCGCATCGTCATGCGACGGATGGCTTCTTCGCGGCCGTGCTGGAGCGCCGCGGCTAAGGGCCGCCACGCGAATGGCCGGGCTTGATTCGGTCTGGCCGGCGCGCGCGTCGTAAGCGCCGCGCCGGCCGCTGGAAACGCCAGCCGCTGGAAACATCATGCAAAACCATCTCTTCTTCCACATGCTGGGCGACGTCGTGCGCGACTTCGGCCAGCCGGTCATTTTGTGGCAGGTCGGCGTGCTGCTCGGCACGCTCGCGCTCGCGTATCTGCTTGCCCGACTCGCGCGCCGCGCGCTCGATGCGCAGCGCGAAACCCGCTACGGCGCGCTGCGGTTCGGCGCCGAGGCGCTCAACCGCGCGCTCTTTCCGCTGCTGGGCGGCGTGCTCGTGTGGATCGCGCGGGCGATCGCCGGGCAGTTTATCCACACGTCGCTGCTCGATCTGGCGCTGGTGCCGCTGTTCGGCATCGGGTTGATCTACATCGTGTTCTATCTCGCGCGGCGCGTGTTCGGGCGCGACGGCAACGCGCACACCTGGTTGTCGCTGGTCGAAAAGGTCGTGTCGCTGATCGTCTGGGTCGGCATGGTGCTGACCGTGATGGGCATCCAGAACGACGTGCTCAAGTGGATGGCGAGCGTGCAGTTCAGGATTGCCAACACGCATGTGACGCTGTTGTCGCTGCTGTCTGGGCTGCTGTGGGTCTGCGTGACGATGATCGTCGCGATGTGGCTCGGCGCGGCGCTCGAAGACCGGTTGATGCGCTCGGGCGCGCTCGACGCGAACCTGAAAGTGGTGCTGTCGCGCGTCGGCCGCGCGTTGCTGATACTTGGGGCGGTCCTGATCAGCCTGTCGCTGGTCGGCATCGACATCACGGTGCTCGGCGTATTCGGCGGCGCGCTCGGCGTGGGCCTCGGTTTCGGCTTGCAGAAGATCGCGAGCAATTACGTGTCGGGATTCATCATCCTGATCGACCGGTCGCTGCGCATCGGCGACACCATCAACGTGAGCGGGCTGCAAGGCATGGTCACGCAGATCCGCACGCGCTATACGGTGGTGCGCGGGCTCGACGGGATCGAAACGCTGGTGCCGAACGAAAAGCTGATCACCGACGTCGTGCAAAACCAATCGTCATACCTGACGCGCGGCAACGCGAAGGCGACGCTGCAGATTTCGTATTCAACGGATGTCGAAAAGGCGATGGCGCTGCTCGTCGAGGCCACTCAGGGAGTCGACCGGGTCCTGCAGGATCCGGCGCCGACGCCTTATCTGGCGGGCTTCGGGCCGGACGGCATCAATCTCGAACTCGGCTACTGGATTCAGGACGCGGCGACGGGCACATCCGGCGTGCGCTCGAACGTGAATCGCAATATCTGGCGGCTATTTTCGGAGCACGGCATCGCGATTCCGTATGCGCAACGCGAAGTGCGCATCGTCGCCGGCGCCAGCGACATCATGTCGCAGGCGGTAACGATGACCGGACGTGCGGCGACCGAATCCGGCAGTGCCGCCTGAAACGGGCCGTTGCAGGGGGCATTGTCATCCGTTTTGCCCCTTTTTCGACAGCAACAGGTTGATGCGGCACAACAAATTCCTTATTTGTTACAGATACTTGGAACCGTTCGCGTAGAATATCGTCTCAAATAACTGGTTGCTTTCACTTTCTTGACATCCGCCGTTGTATCCTTCTGCGAATGTCCTCCGTTCCTAGGTAAATGGCCTTGTTGAATTCCTTGCTTGATTTTCTTGCCCACGGTGCATTGCGTTTCTCGTGGTGGCAAATCGTGTTGTGGACGCTCGCCGTCACGCACGTGACGATCATCGGCGTCACTGTCTATCTGCACCGTTGCCAGGCGCACCGCGCGCTGGATCTGCATCCTGTCGCCAGCCACTTCTTCCGGTTCTGGCTGTGGATGACCACGGGCATGCTCACGGGTCAATGGGCTGCGATTCACCGCAAGCACCACGCCAAGTGCGAAACGGAAGAAGATCCGCACAGCCCGCAGACGCGCGGCATCTGGAAGGTGCTGCTCGAAGGTGCGGAGCTGTATCGCACCGAAGCGAAGAACGAAGAAACGATGCGCAAGTTCAGCCACGGCACGCCGAATGACTGGATCGAGCGCAGCGTCTACACGAAGTACCCGATCCTCGGCGTGAGCATCATGATGGTCGTCGACGTCGCGCTGTTCGGCATCGTCGGTCTGAGCGTGTGGGCCGTGCAGATGATCTGGATTCCGTTCTGGGCGGCGGGTGTCGTCAACGGTCTCGGACACTTCTGGGGTTATCGCAACTTCAACTCTGCGGATGCGAGCACGAACCTGATCCCGTGGGGCATCATCATCGGCGGCGAAGAGCTGCACAACAATCACCACACGTACGCGACGTCCGCGAAGCTGTCGAACAAGTGGTATGAGTTCGATATCGGCTGGATGTACATCCGCATCATGTCGGCGTTCCGTCTTGCGAAGGTGAAGAAGATCGCGCCGACGCCGCGTCTGACCACGGGCAAGCTCGTGCTGGATCAGGACACCCTGCAAGCTGTGCTCGCGAACCGCTATGAAGTGATGGCGACTTACGCGAAGGCGATCAAGCGCGCTTACCGTCAGGAACTGGCGCATCTGAAGGAAGTGGGCGCGCGCGAAAAGTATCAAGTTATGCGCGGCGCGCGTGGCTGGTTCCATAAGGAAGAGGCAGGTCTGGACGAGCCGCAGCGTCGCCAGTTGCCGCAGATTTTCGCGAATAGCCAGAAATTGCGTACGTATATCGAACTGCGCAACGAACTCGCGGCCATGTGGGAGCGTTCCAACGCATCGCGCGAACAACTGCTGGTGCAATTGCAAGATTGGTGTCACCGCGCTGAACAAAGCGGCATCAAGGCCCTGCAGGAATTTGCGATGCGCCTGCGGCGCTACGCCTGATACGCGACGAAATCTATTAAACTTTCGTTACGTCACAAAACCCCGCGTTGGCGGGGTTTTTCTTTTTGGGCCGCCGAAATGGCAGTCGGCGGCAGAATCAGCAGGGCAGAGGAGATCATGAATCAGGCGATCAGGAGCGTCGAGTACGACCGTCCGCAAGGCGCAGTCTGCGGTGTGGGACAGGCTTGGGCGAAGGTGCCCGACGCACCGTCGACGCAGGAACGGCTCGCGCTGAAGGAGCGTATTCGCAGCTTGCTCAAGCGTGAAAAGGCGGTGCTCGTCGCGCACTACTACGTCGATCCAGAACTGCAGGAACTGGCGGACGAAACGGGCGGCTGCGTGGCCGATTCGCTTGAAATGGCGCGCTTCGGACGCGATCACGACGCGCAGACGCTGGTCGTTGCCGGCGTGCGATTCATGGGCGAAACCGCGAAGATTCTCAGTCCGAACAAGCGTATTCTGATGCCCGATCTGGACGCGACCTGTTCGCTCGATCTCGGCTGTCCTGTCGATGAATTTTCCGCTTTCTGCGATGCGCATCCAGACCGCACCGTCGTCGTCTACGCGAATACGAGTGCCGCGGTGAAGGCGCGAGCCGACTGGATGGTGACGTCGTCGATTGGACTGGAAATCGTCGCTGATCTTCACGCTCGCGGCGAAAAGATCATCTGGGCGCCGGACCGTCATCTGGGCAGCTATATCCAGAAGAAGACGGGCGCCGACATGCTGCTGTGGCAGGGCTCGTGTCTGGTCCATGACGAATTCAAAGGCGTCGAACTCGATCTGCTGCGCGCCGAATATCCGGACGCAAAAGTGCTCGTGCATCCGGAGTCGCCGGAAAGCGTCGTTGCGCAGGCAGATGTGGTCGGCTCGACGACGCAACTGATCGACGCGGCGAAGAACAGCAACGCGACGCACTTCATCGTCGCGACGGACCTCGGCATCCTGCACAAGATGCAACTCGCGGCGCCCGGCAAGACCTTCATCGAAGCGCCGACGGCCGGCAACAGCGCGACGTGCAAGAGCTGCGCGCATTGTCCGTGGATGGCGATGAACGGCTTGCGCAATCTCGCGGATGTGCTGGAGCGCGGCCACAACGAGATTTTCGTCGACCCGTCATTGGGCGAGCGTGCGCGTCTGCCGATCGACCGGATGCTCGATTTCGCCGCGCGTCACAAGAAGCGCGTGCAGGCGAGCGGCGATCTCGCGCGCGATACGGCGCTGTTCTCTAACGTTGGAGCCGCTTGATGGGCGCGAATGACCAACTGGAGTTGAAGGATGCGGTGTCGCCGCTCTTCGCGGAAATTGGAGCGCAATACGGCGAAGCGTTTGCTACAGCGATCGCGCGCAACGTCGGCGATGCGCTTGCGGAAGACGTCGGCAGTGGCGACCTGACGGGCCTGCTCGTTCCCGCCGACGAGATGCGCGACGCGCGCATCATCGTGCGCGAGAAGGCGGTACTGTGCGGCGTGCCGTGGTTCAACGAAGTGATGCGACGTGTCGATCCACGCATCGACGTGCAATGGCGTTATCGCGAAGGCGACAGCATGACGGCGGATTCGGTGGTGTGCACGCTGCGCGGCCCAGCTCGCTCGCTGCTGACGGCTGAACGAAACGGTCTCAACTTCCTGCAGATGTTGTCAGGCGTAGCAAGCGCGACGCGCAGGTTCGCCGATGCGATCGCGCATACCCGTGCACGCGTGCTCGACACGCGCAAGACGCTGCCCGGCCTGCGTCTCGCGCAGAAGTATGCGGTGCGTGTGGGCGGCGGCGCGAATCAGCGTCTCGCGCTCTACGACGGCATTCTGATCAAGGAAAATCACATCGCGGCGGCGGGCGGCGTCGGCGCGGCGATGCAGGCGGCGCTCGCGCTGAATGCAGGCGTGTCGATCCAGATCGAAGTCGAAACGCTCGAACAACTGGAATCCGCGCTCGCGCATGGCGCGCAGTCGATTCTGCTCGACAACTTCTCCTTCGACATGATGCGCGACGCCGTGCGTATCGCGGCTGGGCGCGCGGTGCTCGAAGTGTCCGGTGGTGTGAACTTCGACACGATCCGGCAGATTGCCGAGACGGGCGTCGATCGCGTGTCGGTCGGGTCGTTGACCAAGGACGTGCGGGCGACGGATTTCTCGATGCGTATCGTCTAATCGAGCAGTTAAACGACTCAAGCAAAAGGCCATCGCCAGTGAGACTGGCGATGGCCTTTTTCATGCGCGGCTCGCGACGGCTACACGTTTCGGTTCGGCACGCGCTCCGGCGACAGCACCGTCGGCAGCGCCTTGGGCAGCGCGTTCGGCCAGTCGCGGCTGTAGTGCAGCCCGCGGCTTTCGCGCCGTGAACGTGCGCCTTCGACGATCAGCGACGCCACATCGACCAGATTGCGAAGTTCGAGCAGATCGCGGCTCACCTTGAAGTTCGCGTAGTACTCGTGGATTTCGTCGCGCAACAGCGCCAGCCGATGTTTCGCGCGCGCGAGACGCTTGTCCGTGCGCACGATGCCGACGTAATTCCACATCAGGCGACGCAGTTCGTCCCAGTTGTGCGCGACGACCACTTCTTCGTCGGGATCGGACACGCGGCTCTCGTCCCAGTCGGGCAGCGGCGCATGCACGGCCGCGCCGAAACCTTCTTCTTCGATCGCTTGCGCGGCCGAGCGGCCGATCACGAGACACTCCAGCAGCGAGTTGCTCGCAAGCCGGTTCGCGCCGTGCAGGCCGGTGCACGACGTTTCGCCGACTGCGTAAAGCCCGGTCAGATCGGTGCGTCCGGCGAGATCCGTGACGACGCCGCCGCACGTGTAGTGCGCCGCGGGCACGACGGGAATCGGCTCTTTCGTGATGTCGATGCCGAACTCGAGGCAGCGCGCAAGGATGGTCGGGAAGTGTTCGCGCAGGAATTCCGGCGGTTGATGGCTGATGTCGAGATACACACAGTCGATGCCACGCTTCTTGATCTCGAAGTCGATCGCGCGCGCGACGATATCGCGAGGTGCCAGTTCGGCGCGCTCGTCGTGAGCCGGCATAAAGCGCGTGCCGTCGGGCAGCTTAAGAATGCCGCCTTCTCCTCTCACAGCCTCTGAGATCAGGAAGGACTTGGCGTAAGGGTGAAACAGACATGTCGGGTGAAACTGGATGAACTCCATATTCGACACGCGGCAGCCGGCCCGCCATGCCATTGCAATGCCGTCGCCCGTCGCGGTGTCGGGGTTCGTCGTGTAGAGGTAGACCTTGCCTGCGCCGCCCGTCGCGAGCACCGTATGCGGCGCCTCGATCGTGACGGTGCGGCCGCTCGCGATATCGAGCGCGTACAGGCCATGACAGCGGCGTCCCGGCAGGCCGAGACGGTCAGAGGTGATCAGATCGATCGCGTAGTGATCTTCGAGCAGTGTGATATTCGGATGCTGCCGCACGCGCTCGCTCAGCGTCGCAACGACGGCGTGGCCCGTGGCGTCGGCCGCGTGGATGATCCGCCGATGGCTGTGCCCGCCTTCACGCGTCAGGTGGAAGCCGAGCTCCGCGGCGTCGTCCTTCGTGAACGGCACGCCCTGATCGATCAGCCACTGGATCGCCTCGCGGCCATGTTCGACGATAAAGCGCGTTGCCGCTTCGTCGCACAAGCCGCCGCCGGCGATCAACGTGTCGTCGACGTGATTCTCGACGCTATCCGCCGAATCGAGCACGGCGGCGATACCGCCTTGCGCCCAGTCGCTGGCGCCCTCGGTCAGCGAACGCTTGGCGATCACAGCGACGCGCCGCGTCTGCGCGAGATTCAGCGCGACACTCAAACCGGCCAGGCCGCTGCCGACAATCGCTACATCGAAATTCATCTCCTCTCTCCGTCGTATTGCGCGGCCGGTGCGGCGAGCGCCGCCAAAGCCGTTCGATTTGGGAAACCGAACAGCATACGCGTTGAAACCGTCGAGGAAAAGCTGACCGAACGGCGTAGTCTGTTGCGCGCGCCGGAAGAAGAGAGGATTGCGAGCAGGGCCGGCGTCAATCCAGGCGCCGGAAAACAAAAAGCCTCGCATGAAGCGAGGCTTTTTGTCGACAGGAAGAAGACCGATTACTTGATCTTCGTTTCCTTGTACGCCACATGCTTGCGGACGACGGGATCGAACTTCATGATCTCCATCTTTTCCGGCATGTTGCGCTTGTTCTTCGTGGTCGTGTAGAAGTGACCCGTACCAGCGGTCGATTCCAGCTTGATCTTGTCGCGTGCGCCCTTGGCCATGATTTACTCCTTAGGCTTCGCCACGTGCGCGCAGGTCAGCGAGCACAGTGTCGATACCGTTCTTGTCGATCAGGCGCAGACCGGCGTTCGAGACGCGCAGGCGCACCCAACGGTTTTCGCTTTCGACCCAGAAACGGCGGTTCTGCAGGTTCGGGAGAAAACGACGCTTGGTCTTGTTGTTCGCGTGGGAAACGTTGTTGCCGCTCATCGGCGCTTTCCCAGTTACTTGGCATACGCGTGCCATGAGAGCACTCCTAATACGCTAATTCTGAGTTCGGAACGCCGTGAAGTTTCCCGGGAAAACATAAGGACCGAGCCGTAGCCGACTTGAATCACTTGCTTTCCGGAAAAGCCTTGAGGCTTCGGAACAGGGGTTGGAAAGAGGCAAACCGAAATTCTAGCAGAAAAAGAGCCGAAATATCAAACCTTATTTGCGACGAGCAAGACAGACGCGCAACGGCGGTGTCCACGCGCTTTCCCGTTGTCCCGCTATGCGCGGCGGCTCACGGCCAGCCCGCGCGGGCGAAAGAAAATGTCTCGTTCGCGCCAATCACAAGATGGTCGATCAGCTGGACGTCGATCAGTGCCAGCGTGTCGCGCAGCACGCGCGTGAGCTGGCGGTCGCTGGCGCTCGGCTTGACGGCGCCGGACGGGTGATTATGCGCCACGATCAGGCTCGCCGCGTTGACCGACAGCGTGCGCCGCACGATCTCGCGCGGATACACGGCCATGCGCGTGAGCGAGCCGCGCGAGTTTTCTTCCGAACGGATCAGCCGGTGGCGGGTGTCCAGGAACAGGCAGATGAAGACCTCGTAAGGCCGCGAGCCGATCAACAGTCGAAGATAGTCTTCGACGGCTTCGGGCGAATCGATCAGCGGACGCTCTCGCATCTTTTCCGAGAGCGCGCGCCGCGCCATTTCCATGATTGCCAGCAGTTGCGCGCGCTTTGCCGGACCGACGCCGCGCACGCCGTCGAAGTCTTCGGGCGCCGTGTCGAGCATCGCGCGCAACGAGCCGAAGCGGTGTAACAGCGAGCGCGCGACGTCGAAGACATTGTGGCCGGGCAGCCCGGAGCCGAGCACGAGCGCGACCAGTTCGGTGTCCGACAACGCCGCGGGACCGGCCTCGAGCAGCCGCTCGCGCGGCATGTCGCGCGTTGGCCACGTGGCGGGCGGATGGCGGATCAGGGACTTTTCCGCTGAGGTGAGCGGTACAGCTATCGTGTCGTTCATGGCAATGTCCTTCGAAGTTCGGATGAGGCGGCGACGCCGCGTCGCGCAGCAACGTTCCAGCCGGCTCGGGATATGTGGCTTACAATAGATCCTTTGCGCACGGCGCCCCCGGGCATGGCACGGGCCCGCCATGCGCGCGACCCGCGCCGCGGCTGTGCGCCGCGCGCCACGACCGAACGAGTACCGCATGAGCATCATCGACATCTCCGAAGTGAAACCCGGTTCGCACGTCACACTTCACTACCGGCTTTCGCTTGCCGATGGCGCCGAGATCGTCAGCACTTTCAACGACAAACCCGCTACGCTGCTGCTGGGCGCGGGCCAACTGGCGCCGCCGCTGGAAGATATTCTGCTGGGATTGAAGGTGGGCCACCATTCGACCTTTCAGCTAGAGCCGGGTCAGGGATTCGGCCCGCGCAACCCGGAGCTGATCCAGCGCGTGTCGCTGGCCACGCTGCGCGAAAATGCCATGATCGGCGAGGATTTTTCTCCCGGCGATCTCGTCGAATTCAATGCGCCGGGCGGTGGCCGCTACGCCGGCGTGCTGAAGGAAGTGGGTGAAACCTCGGCGCTCTTCGATTTCAACCATCCGCTCGCCGGCCAGGCGCTGACGTTCGAAGTCAAAATCATCGGGATCCTGTAAACATGAGCATCACGGACACGACTCTCGTCGAAGCTGAAATCCTGCTTGCGCAACCGCGCGGATTCTGCGCCGGCGTCGATCGGGCGATCGAGATCGTCGAACGCGCTATCAAGCTGTACGGTTCGCCGATCTACGTGCGTCACGAAATCGTTCATAACGCGTATGTCGTCGAAGATCTGCGCAAGAAGGGCGCGATCTTCATCGAGCAACTCGAAGAAGTGCCGGCGGGCAGCACGGTGATCTTCAGCGCGCATGGCGTGTCGAAGGCGGTGCGCGCCGAAGCCGACGAGCGCGGCCTGCGCGTGTACGACGCGACGTGTCCGCTCGTCACCAAGGTGCACATCGAAGTCGCGAAGATGCGCGCGGAAGGCTTCGACATCGTGATGATCGGCCACAAGGGTCACCCCGAAGTCGAAGGAACGATGGGGCAGACGGCCCAGGGCATGTATCTCGTCGAAGATATCGAGGACGTGCAGGCGCTGCAGCTCGCCGATCCTGACCGCATCGCGTACGTGACGCAAACCACGCTGTCCGTGGACGACGCCGCGCAGATCATCGCTGCGCTGAAGGCGAAGTATCCGAACGTCAAGGAACCGAAAAAGCAGGACATCTGCTACGCGACGCAAAACCGCCAGGACGCCGTCAAGTTCATGGCGCCGCAGTGCGATGTGGTGATCGTCGTCGGCAGCCCGAACAGCTCGAACTCCAACCGGCTGCGCGAACTGGCCGAAAAGCTCGGCGTGCCTTCCTATATGGTCGATTCGCCGGACCAGATCGATCCCGCGTGGGTTGCCGACAAGCGCCGCATCGGCGTGACGGCGGGCGCTTCGGCGCCGGAGGCGCTCGCTCAGGCCGTGATCGCCCGCCTGCGCGAGCTGGGCGTGCGCAACGTGCGCGCGCTGGACGGCATTGAGGAAAACATTGCGTTTCCGCTGCCACGCGGGCTCGGTTTGCCCGCCTGAAGACCTGTCCCCAATCGAAAAAGCGCGCCACGGGCGCGCTTTTTTATTGCCTTTGCGTATTGGAAAACGCCCGAAAAACGGTGCCATATCACCGGAAAACAAACGAGGGACGGTGTCGGGGCGAACATTCTTTTTGTTTTTCGGGGCGTAATTTGGGTGCATGAAGTCGATCGCGCCCTGTTTTTCACCAGACAATTGCGTTGATCCGCGAACAAGCGCACAAATACGGTGCATTTGAGGACTAACATAATATCGAGGCGGATCGATGTGCCGACGTCCGCAGCATCGGGCTCGCAGCGAGATCGCTGCAACATCTGGTGCTGCAGGACGTCAGCGGTGGTGCAACTGATGCACGAAAAACTGGCGCAACCTGGTTGCGATGATCGGCCGGTGAAGGCCTCGCAGCACGGTTGCAATGCAGGAAAACCCTGCGCTTCCAACAATATTGCCCGTCGCAAAATTGGAGTTACAATGCGCGCGTTCTCAGGGCTTGAGCGCCTCGGAACGCCAGATTTAGCAAGGCGCAGGAGACCTATTTAATGCGAGTCAAGTTTGCTTGTGCCGTGTCCATCGCGGCCGCGGTTGCGATGTTGACCGCGTGCAGCAAAAAGAACGAAGGCGAGGCGGACAAGAGTGCGTCGGCAGCGGTGGCAGCGTCGGCGGCGAGCGCAAGCGAAGTGACTGTCGTGAAGATCGGTCATGCGGCCCCATTGACGGGCGGCATTGCACATCTGGGGAAGGACAACGAAAACGGGGCGCGTCTCGCTATTGAAGAGATCAATACGCAGGGGTTGACCATCGACGGCCGCAAGATCCAGCTGCAACTCGACGCACAGGATGACGCGGGCGATCCGAAAACGGGCACCCAGGTCGCGCAGAAGCTGGTGGACGATCATGTCGTTGCCGTCGTCGGGCACCTGAATTCGGGTGTATCGATTCCGGCCTCGAAGATATATAGCGACGCGGGCATTGTGCAGATTTCGCCATCCTCGACGAATCCGGCCTATACGCAGCAGGGCTTCAAGACGACCTACCGGGTCGTCGCCACCGATGCGCAGCAAGGTCCGGCGCTGGCGAACTACGCGACGAAGTCACTCGGCGCGAAGCGGATCGCCGTTGTCGACGACGCGACTGCCTATGGCAAGGGTCTTGCTGACGAATTCGCGAAGACGGCGGAAGCGGGCGGCGCAAAGATCGTTGCGCGCGAGGCGACCAATGACCGGGCCACGGATTTCCGGGCCATCCTCACAAAGATTAAAAGTGCCCAGCCGGACGCCATCATGTTCGGCGGCATGGATGCAACGGGCGGGCCGTTCACGAAACAGGCAGCGGCGCTCGGAATCAGGGCAAAAATCCTTGGCGGCGACGGCGTGTGCACCGACAAGGTGGGGGAACTGGCGGGCAGTGCCGTTCAGAACCTCGTGTGTTCGGAAGCAGGACTTGCGCTTTCGAAGATGGAAAGGGGAGCGGACTTCGAAAAGAAGTACGACGCACGCTTCCACACGCCGGTGCAGATTTACGCGCCGTTCACGTATGACGCTGTATACGTGATCGTCGATGCAATGAAGCGCGCCAATTCGATCGAGCCGCCCAAGGTGCTCGCTGCGATGCCTTCGACTGACTACACAGGTGTAATCGGTCACATCGCATTCGACGACAAGGGCGACCTGAAGGAAGGCGCGATTACGCTTTACGACTTCAAGGACGGCAAGAAAGCGGTCCTCGACGTCGTGAAGATGTAATGACGGGACGTACAGCCTGACGGCACCGGACCATCCGACGGTGCCGTTTTTGCATCCGCGTCGAGCGCGCGGGCCGCTGCAACCCAGTGGCTACAGACGCTCGGCGAAGATAACCCTTACCGGTCTTTTACATCAGTACCCGCAGTGCCGTTGCGATTTGCGTGAAGCATCAGTGCCAACCGGCAGATGGAGAGCGCGAATCCAGTCGCACGGGCTAAGGAGCATTAAATGGATATTTTCATCCAGCAGGTCATCAACGGACTGGTGCTTGGCAGCGTCTACGCCATCATCGCACTGGGCTACACGATGGTGTACGGCATTCTCGGCATCATCAACTTCGCGCACGGCGACGTGCTGATGGTGGGCGCGATGGTCGCGCTCTCGGCCATCGGCGTGTTGCAGAACCACTTCCCCGGTCTCGGCAATATACCGACGCTATGTATCGCGCTGGTCATAGCGGCCGTCGTCTGCGCGGTGGTGGGCTACACGATCGAGCGGGTGGCATACCGGCCGCTGCGCAAGGCGCCGCGTCTCGCGCCGCTGATCACCGCGATCGGCGTGTCGATCCTGCTGCAGACGCTCGCGATGATGATCTGGTCGCGCAACCCGCTGCCGTTCCCGCAGCTGCTGCCGACGGACCCCTTGAACGTGATCAAGGCCACCGATACGACGCCGGGCGCCGTGATCTCGATGACTGAAATCGTGATCATCGTCGTCGCGTTCCTCGTGATGGCGGGTCTGCTGCTCCTCGTACACAAGACGAAGCTTGGCCGCGCGATGCGCGCGATCGCCGAGAACCCGGGCGTCGCCTCGCTGATGGGCGTGAACCCGAACTTCGTGATCTCGGCGACGTTCATGATCGGCTCGGCGCTCGCAGCGCTGGCAGGCGTGATGATCGCGTCGGAATACGGCAACGCGCACTTCTACATGGGCTTCATCCCCGGCCTGAAGGCGTTCACGGCGGCCGTGCTGGGCGGTATCGGCAATCTCGGCGGCGCCATGGTGGGCGGCGTGATTCTCGGTCTGATCGAACAGCTGGGCGCCGGTTATATCGGCAACCTCACGGGTGGCGTGTTCGGCAGTAACTACCAGGACGTGTTCGCATTCATCGTGCTGATCATCGTGCTGGTGTTCCGTCCGTCGGGCCTGCTTGGCGAACGTGTCGCGGACCGCGCTTAAGGTGCGCTAGGGAAAGGAGCAAATACAATGACCTCAATTCAACCGATCGAGCCGTCCACGACGCTCATCCCCGAACGGAATATGACGAAGACGCTGACGGTGGGCATCATCACCGCCGTGTTCGTGATCGCCGCACCGTTCGTCATCGGCACCGCTGGTGGCAACTACTGGGTCCGCGTGCTCGACTTCGCGATGCTGTACGTGATGCTCGCGCTAGGTCTCAACGTGGTGGTCGGCTTTGCCGGCCTGCTGGACCTGGGCTACATCGCGTTCTACGCGGTCGGCGCCTACACGGCAGCATTGCTGTCCTCGCCGCACCTGACGAGCCAGTTCGAATGGATCGCGCATCTCGCGCCGGGCGGCCTGCATCTGCCGTTCCTGATCATCGTGCCTTGCGCGATGGCCGTCGCGGCGATCTGCGGCGTGATTCTCGGTGCGCCGACGCTGCGTCTGCGTGGTGATTACCTCGCAATCGTGACGTTGGGCTTCGGGGAAATCGTCCGGATCTTCCTGAACAACCTCGATCGTCCGGCGAACATCACGAACGGCCCGAAGGGCATCACGGGCATCGACCCGGTACATCTCGGCGATTTCAGCCTCTCGCAGACGCACTCGCTGTTCGGCATTGCGATTCCGTCGGTGTACTCGTACTACTACCTGTTCGTGCTGTGCGCGCTGTTCGTGATCTGGGTCTGTACGCGTCTGCAGCACTCGCGTATCGGCCGTGCATGGGCCGCGATCCGCGAAGACGAAATCGCCGCGAAGGCGATGGGCATCAACACGCGTGACGTGAAGCTGCTGGCGTTCGCGATGGGCGCGTCATTCGGTGGCCTGTCGGGCGCGATGTTCGGCGCGTTCCAGGGCTTCGTGTCGCCGGAATCGTTCACGCTGCCGGAATCGATCGTCGTGCTGGCCTGCGTGGTGCTGGGCGGCATGGGTCACATTCCTGGCGTGATTCTCGGCGCGGTGCTGCTCGCCGTGCTGCCGGAATTCCTGCGCTCGACGATGGGTCCGCTGCAACACCTGATCTTCGGCCATGAAATCGTCGATACGGAAGTGATCCGTCAGCTCGTCTACGCACTCGCGATGGTGCTGATCATGCTGTACCGCTCGGAAGGCCTGTGGCCGTCGCCGAAGCACGAGGACAAGATCGCGAAGATTGCCAAGCGCAGCAACAAGAAGCCGGTGCGCGCTTAACGGACTCGCAGGGCTAACACCCTGCATGGGACCAGAGTAAGCCGCTGAAGCGGCAACTCTGGTCGACAGGAGAAGAAAACATGAGCGACAAACAAATCCGTCTGTCCGTGAAGGGCGTGAACAAGCGCTTTGGCGGTCTGCAGGCGCTGTCGGATGTCGGCCTTCAGATCGAGGAAGGCACGATTTACGGTCTGATCGGCCCGAACGGCGCTGGCAAGACCACGTTCTTCAACGTGATTACTGGTCTCTACACGCCGGACTCGGGCGAGTTCAAGCTCGACGGCACGCCGTACACGCCGACGGCGGTGTATCAGGTGGCAAAGGCGGGCATCGCGCGCACGTTCCAGAACATCCGTCTGTTCGGCGGCATGACTGCGCTGGAAAACGTGATGGTCGGCCGACACGTGCGCACGAAGCACGGTCTGCTGGGCGCCGTGTTCCAGACGCCGGCTGAGCGCAAGGAAGAGCGCGAGATCAAGGAACGCGCGCTGGAACTGCTCGAATACGTCGGCGTGCTGCAATACGCGGACTACACGTCGCGCAATCTGTCGTATGGTCACCAGCGCCGTCTGGAAATCGCGCGTGCACTGGCGACCGATCCGAAGCTGCTCGCGCTCGACGAACCGGCTGCCGGCATGAACGCAACGGAGAAGGTCGAGCTGACGAAACTGCTCGACAAGATCCGCGCGGACGGCAAGACCATCCTGCTGATCGAGCACGACGTGAAACTGGTGATGGGCCTGTGCAACCGGATGACAGTGCTCGACTATGGCAAGGTGATCGCTGAAGGTCTGCCGCACGACGTGCAGAAGGACCCGAAGGTGATCGAGGCTTATCTGGGTGCGGGGGTCCACTGATGGCTACGGCAATGTTGAAAATCAAGGGCCTGCAGGTCAACTACGGCGGCATTCAGGCCGTCAAGGGTGTTGACCTGGAGATCGCGCAGGGCGAGCTCGTCACGCTGATCGGCGCCAATGGCGCGGGCAAGACGACGACCATGAAGGCTATTACGGGTCTCAAGCCGTACTCGGCCGGTGATATCGAGTACATGGGGCAGTCGATCAAGGGCGTGCCACCGCATGAGCTTCTGAAGCGTGGCCTCGCGATGGTGCCGGAAGGGCGCGGTATCTTCGCGCGGATGTCGATCGTCGAGAACATGCAGATGGGTGCTTATCTGCGTAGCGATACGGAAGGGATCAAGAAGGACGTCGAGCGGATGTTCGGGTTCTTTCCGCGTCTGAAGGAGCGTGCGACGCAGTTGGCCGGTACGTTGTCCGGTGGTGAGCAGCAGATGCTGGCGATGGCGCGTGCAGTCATCTCGAAGCCGAAGCTGTTGCTGCTCGACGAGCCGTCGATGGGCTTGTCGCCGATCATGGTCGAGAAGATCTTCGAAGTCGTGCGTGAAATTTCCAAGGAAGGCATCACTGTCATGCTGGTTGAGCAGAATGCTCGCCTTGCGTTGCAGGCCGCGGATCGCGGGTATGTGATGGATTCGGGGATGGTCACGATGTCTGGCGACGCCAAGCAGATGCTGCATGATCCGAAGGTGCGGGCTGCTTATCTTGGCGAGTGATACTCGCGGGTTTTTTGTTTTTCTGATTTGACGGGAAGGGCTGCATGTTTAGGCGTGTGGCCTTTTTTGTTTGTCATGGGCGCTTTTGCTGTCGCTGGCATCCGCTAGATGTTATTGGTGCTTCAAGCGTTGCCCCTGTGCGGGGCGGCACCTACTTTTCTTTGCCGCCGCAAAGAAAAGTAGGCAAAAGAAAGCGGCTCACACCGCCAGTTCTTGTGTTTGCCTGAGGGCCCCCAAAGGTTCTTACGCATCACACGGCAACCACGTGACTCACGTTCGCTGCCAGCGCTCTTGCAAGGCGCCTCACCCGCTTCACGCTCCCGCATCTACAGCAAGCCGTGTCAGACAGTCCACTGCCGCCCAGGTGGCAAACTGTGTGTAGGCTTTCGCGCCCTACGCGCATCACTCCGGACTGGGTAGAAAGATTGGTGTCTGTGATAAGAGCGCTAACCGGTGCGGTGTGACAATCTACACACCGTTTGCCACCACGGCGGCAACAACCATTCGCCGACGCTCGACTTTATACGGATGTCTGAAGCGGGTGAGGCTTCCATTCAAAGCGCTGGCATCGCACGCGAACAGAAATGTTGCCGTGTGACGCATGGGGACGTTGGTGGCCCGTGGATGAGAACAAGGATTGGCGGTGTTAGCCGCTTTCTTTTGCCTACTTTTCTTTGCGGCGGCAAAGAAAAGTAGGTGCCGCCCCGCACAGGGGCGACGCCTGAAGAACGAAGGCAAATCGCGGATGCCAGCGCAAAGCCCAAAAAACCAAACAGCTTGTGCCGCAAACACCGGAATGCGGATACGAGCGCAGAGGCGAAGCCAAAAAACCAAACCTAAGCCACTGCCCCTAACCGCTTCCCAAGACTAATCACAGCATCAGCCACATACCCCAGCGACTCATAAAAAGCCTGCACATCGGCTTTAGCGCTCAGCACCTGAAGATTCACCTTAGGACACCCCCGCGCGGTAAGCGCCGCCTCAGCATGCCGCACGAGCAACGTGCCAATCCCAAGACGCCTGGACGTCGCCGCAACAGCGAGAGAATACAGCCACCCGCGATGCCCATCATACCCAGCCATCACAGTCCCAACGATGCCCCCATCCTTCACGGCAACGAAGAACAACTCAGGCTGCGTAGCAAGCTTGTTCGAGATAGACAGATGCGGATTACGCTGAGGCCTGCTCGCATCCTTATACTCAGGAAACGCCTCGAGCCACAGCGCAATCACAGCATCGGTATCGCCCGCATCGAACACGCGAATCGACAAGGACAAAGCGTCAATCACAGCGTATCCAGAATCGACCGCAGCATCGCCATCATCTGATCGATCTCTTCCGTCGTCACATTCAGAGCGGGCATGAAACGCAGCAGATTCGGACGCGCAGCATTGAGCAGCAGCCCGTCCGGCTGCATCAAACGCGCCTTCTCAACGATCTGATTGCCGATATCCTTGCCCAGCAGCAACGCGCGCAGCAGACCTTCGCCACGCTCGCCCTCGAAGCCGCGCTCGGCAGACAGTTCGAGCAGCTTCGTGCGCAGATATTCGCCACGCGCCTTCACGCCATCCAGAAAACCAGGCGCCGTCAGTTGCGAGATCACCGAATAGCCAGCTGCCGTCATCAACGGATTGCCGTTATAGGTGCCACCCTGATCGCCCGCTTCGAACACCTCGACATGCTTCTTGCACAACAGCGCGCCAAGCGGCACGCCGCTGCCGATACCCTTTGCCAGCGTCATCACGTCCGGCTCGATGCCCGACAGTTCGTACGCGAACAGCGTGCCCGCACGGCCACAGCCGCTTTGCACTTCATCGACGATCAACAGCAGGTTGTGCTTCTTCGTCAGCTCGCGAAGCTGCTGCATGAACTCACGCGATGCAGGGATCACGCCGCCTTCGCCCTGAATCGGCTCGAGCATCACGGCGACCGTCTTGTCGGTGATCAGTTTTTCGACCGATGCGATGTCGTTCAGATCAGCCTTCGGAAAGCCCGGCACCTGCGGCGCATAGATCGTGTCCCAGCCCGGCTTGCCGCTTGCCGACATCGTCGCAATCGTGCGGCCGTGGAAGCTGTGATCGAACGTGATGATCTCGTACGCGCCGCCCTTGAACTTCTTGCCCCACTTGCGCGCGAGCTTGATCGCGCCTTCGTTGGCCTCGGCGCCGCTGTTCGTGAAGAACACCTTGTCGAAGCAGCTGTGCTGCGTCAGCAGTTGCGCGAGCTTCGCCATCGGTTCGTTGTAGAACGCCGGCGACGGATTGATCAGCGTGCGCGCCTGCTGCGTGAGCGCCTCCACCACGCCGTCGTTGCAATGGCCGAGGCTGTTGACTGCCCAGCCCTGAATGAAATCCAGATATCGCTTGCCGGTGTTGTCGTAGAGCCACGAGCCCTTGCCGTGCGTGAAAACGATTTCGGGCCGGTTCGTGATGTACATCAGCGAATCGATCGGATACTCATTGAAGTTCATGGCTACAGGCTCCAGGCAAACAGGGATGAAAAACCGCCTCGGACAGAATGGCCCAGCAACGGAAAGAAAAAGCACGACGGGTACGGCAGAAATACAAAAAGCCACGGCATGCCGTGGCTTTCATGATTCGAACTGCGTGCGCGTTGTTCGCGCGAATCCGTGACGAAGCCAGCGGCGCCCCTAAGGGAGCAGCGAGCGGCGACGTCGAAGTTCGGACAGGATTCGGTTCATGCGCGAAAGAATACGACAATGCCGGCGCCCGTGTAAACCTGCAATTTGCATGTTTTTCACACAGTGCCGGCCGGCGTCACTGACGAAACGTGACTGCGCAACGATCAGACGGGGTTCGCGAGATCGGCTGCGCTCGTGAACGAATCCGCATAGAACTCGTCTTCCGGCAGGCGATGATGCTGCGTGAAATCGCGCTGCGCCGACTCGACCATCACAGGCGCGCCGCACGCATACACCTGATACGCCGACAAGTCTGGCAGATCTTCGATGACGGCACGATGAACGAAGCCGGTGCGGCCCGTCCAAGCGTCGTCTGCATCCGGCTCCGAGAGAACCGGCACGAACTTGAAGTTCGGAATCTCGCGCGCCCATTGCTCGGCGAGTTCCATCATGTACAGGTCCTTCTTGCGGCGCGCGCCCCAGTAGAGCGTCATCGGCCGCGTGATGTTCTTGAACACGGCATGCTCGACGATCGCCTTCAGCGGCGCGAAGCCCGTGCCCGATGCGAGCAGCACGATCGGCTTGTCCGACTCTTCGCGCAGGAAGAACGTGCCGAGCGGCGCTTCGAAGCGCAGGATGTCGCGTTCCTTCATCGTGTTGAAGACGTGATCCGTGAACGCACCGCCCGGCATATGGCGGATATGCAGCTCGACGGGACCGTCCGCGTGCGGCGCGCTCGCCATCGAATAGCTGCGGCGCTTGCCGTCCTTCAAAATGAACTCGAGGTACTGGCCCGCCATGTATTGCAAACGCTCGTTCGCGGGCAACTGCAGCTTCAGCACGACGACGTCGTCGGCCTTGCGCTCGATTGCGTTCACGCGGCACGGCAGCTTCTTGATCTGCACGTCACCGATGCCCGTCACTTCGCGGATATCGATTTCGAGGTCGGTGCACGCAGTCGCACAACACAACAGCGCCAGGCCGCGCGTTTTTTCGTCGTTCGACAGCGCCGACGACGAATGCGCGCGCTGCTCGACCTCTCCGCCGACGACCGCGCCCTTGCACGAGCCGCATGCGCCGTTCTTGCAGCCGTACGGCAGGCCGATGCCCTGGCGAAGGGCGGCCGTCAGCACGGGTTCGTCGGGTTCCACCTGAAACTGCCGGCCGCTTTGCCGGAGCGTTACGTTGAATGCCATAAGTCGTTCAGTCTTCGAATACAGAAAGTCGGTAACCAATGCGTGTCGTGGATCGCGGCTACAATGCGTCCACGATGAAAGCGACACGAAAATTGCGCAGTCCGCGCGTGCTGATCGTCGGTTGCGGCGATGTCGGCATGCGCTGCGTGCGGCAACTGCAAGGACGCGCGCGTCTCTATGCGCTCACCAGTCACGCGGAGCGCCGCGACGAACTGCGCGCGGCGGGCGTCACGCCGATCGTCGGCGATCTGGACGTTCGTGCGAGCCTTGCTCGTCTGGCCCATCTCGCGCCGACTGTCCTGCATCTCGCGCCCCCGCAGAAAACCGGCGAGGTCGACACGCGCACGCGCGCGTTGATTGCCACGCTGACTGCGCCGCGTGTCCGGCGTGCCCGTCATGTCGCGACGGGGCGCTTGCGGCGCGCGCAGCATGGTATTCGTGCACGCAAAACATCCAGTATTGTACCCGACGGGGGGTATCCGGCTCCCCGGGCCGGGCATCGGCCGAGCAGGCGTTCGCGCGTCGTCTATGCGAGCACGACGGGCGTCTATGGCGATTGCGCCGGCGCCTGGCTCGACGAAACGCGTCCCGTCGCGCCCGCCAACGAGCGCGCGAAGCGCCGCGTGTCGGCGGAGACGCAATTGCGGCGCGCGGCCGCGCGGCGTGCGATTACGGCAAGCATCGCGCGCATTCCGGGTATCTACGCGGGCAACCGGCTGCCGCTTGCGCGGCTGGAAAAGCGCACCCCGGCGCTCGTCGATGCCGACGACGTCTACACCAATCACATCCACGCCGACGATCTCGCCGCGATCCTGCTGCGCATGGCAACACATGGACGACCGTCCCGCGTGATCCACGCATCCGACGACACGACGCTGAAAATGGGCGAATACTTCGACCGGGTGGCGGACGCATTCGGCATCGAGCGCGCGCCGCGCATTGCGCGCGACGATGCGGAACAGCAGCTCGGCGAGATGATGCTGTCGTTCATGCGCGAGTCGCGGCGGCTCGTCAACACGCGCCTGAAGGGTGAATTGCACGTCAGACTGCGCTATCCGAGCGTCGACGACTTTCTGCGCACCGTGTCGAAGCCATAGCGGCACGTAGTCGCGCACAGACAGGCCATAACGGAAAGCGCAGTGATCAGGTGAGGGCAGGTAGCGCTTCCAGCAGCAGGAAGCAGCAGAACGCGCCGATCAGCGCAGCGACCAGATTCGGCTCGTACCTGTGCCGGCGATGCATGACGACCAGCACGCCGCCAATCAGCAAAAGTCCGAGCGCGATGAACGCGACCATCGCATATGAAACCGCCAGGTTGCCGTAGATGACCATGGCGCCTCCTTGCCTGCTTTGTAATGTTTGTTGATCCGAGTATAGGACGGGCGTTCGGAGCAAGCATGCTGCGTCGCAGCGTTCTGCAAGGTTTTTGTAGCGGTTTTGTTCGGAATCCCACGCAGTCTCAGTCACTTGAAACGGCGTGGGCAGGGGGCTAGTCGTTTACCCGTTCCGTAGCGCGCCCAGGTCGGCTTCATCGAGCCATTGCCACGTGCCTTCAGCTAGTGTCTCGGGCAGCGCAAGCCCGCCGACCCGCTCGCGATGCAGCGCTTCGACGCGGTTGCCCGCCGCCGCGACCATCCGCTTCACCTGATGGTATTTGCCTTCCAGCACGGTCAGTTCCAGCGCATGTTCGCCGCGTGCATGAGCGGCGACGGCGGCGATCGGCTTCGCTTCGCCGTGCAGCAGCACGCCTTCGCGCAAGGCAGCCAGTTGCGCGTCGTCGAGGGGATGACGGGTAGTGGCGAGATAGACCTTCGGCACCTTGCGTTTGGGCGACGTGTACGCGTGGACGAACTGGCCGTCGTCGGAGAGCAGCAGCAGGCCCGTCGTATCCTGATCGAGCCGGCCGACGCACTGGACGCCGCGCGCCGCGAACTGCGCGGGCAACAGATTGAACACGCTCAGATGATGCTGCGGATCGCGCGAGCATTCGTAGCCGGCGGGCTTGTTGAGCAGGATGTAAGCGCGCTCACGATAAGGCCACGCCGTGCCGTCGACTTCGAACGTCAGCGCATTCGTATCGACGTCGGCGTCAGGATCGGCGAGCGTCGCACCGCCGACCGACACACGGCCATCCGCGATCAACGCGCGGCACTGGCGGCGCGAACCGAAACCTTGAGAAAAGAGAACGCTTTCGAGATTCATTGGAGCGGGCAGAAGGGCATCCACACGTAGCGATGCGTCAAAACGTCGACGGCGTCCTTCATTGCGAAGGACGCCGTCATATGCCTGCATTTTACCCGCCGACCTGCGCTTCTCCGCTTGGGGCAGCGCAAGGGCCATACATAGCGCTCAATGCGCGCCCGAGCGCCGCTCGACGAAACGCGCGACGTAATCGTCAGCGGGCTTCGTGAGGATTTCGTTCGGCGTGCCTTCCTGCACCAGCGTGCCGTCTCGCAGAATCGCGATGCGGTTGCCGATGCGCAGGGCTTCGTCCAGATCGTGCGTGATGAACACGATGGTCTTGTTGAGCGTCGCCTGCAACTGCAGCAGCTGGTCCTGCATTTCCGTGCGGATCAGCGGATCGAGCGCGGAGAACGCTTCGTCCATCAGCAGCACGTCGGTATCGGCGGCGAGCGCGCGTGCGAGACCCACGCGCTGACGCATGCCGCCCGACAGCTCGTCCGGATAGTGATCGCCGTATCCGTCGAGTCCAACCTTGCCGAGCCACATGCGCGCCTTCTCGTTCGCTTCCGCCTTGCTTTCGCCACGCGTGCGCAGCGCATAGGCGGTGTTGTCGAGCACGGTCTGATGCGGCAGCAGACCGAAGTTCTGGAACACCATGCTCACCTTGTAGCGGCGCAGTTCGCGCAGGCCGTGCGGATCGAGCTTGATGACGTCCGAACCGTCGATCACGATCTCGCCTGCCGTCGGCTCGATCAGCCGGTTGAAGTGGCGCACGAGCGTCGACTTGCCCGAGCCCGACAGCCCCATGATGACGTAGATCTCGCCCGAGCCGATATGCAGGCTCACGTTGTTCAGGCCGACATTGCAGCCCGTTTGCGCGAGAACCTCGGCCTTGCTCCGGCCGCTTTTCAACAGGTCGAGCACGCGCCGATGACCGGCTTCCGGGCCGAACAGCTTGTACACGTTCTTGACTTCGATCGATGACATGTCCGTGCCCTCCGTCAATCCGCCGTGCGGGTTTCGAGGCCGCTCTGCGTTGCGTTTTCGTTGCCCGCTGCCGATGCTTCGTCTTCACGCGGCACGCCTGCATTGCGATACGGCACGCGCGAGGCCGCCTTCGCCCTGCGGCGCTGCGCGACGAGGCGTCGGGTGCGGCGATCCTGCCCGTAGCCCTGGCTGATCCGGTCGATGACGATCGCGAGAATCACGATCGCGATGCCCGCCTGCATGCCCTTGCCGATATCGAGCGTCTGGATGCCGGCGAGCACGTCTTCGCCGAGTCCGCGCGAGCCGATCATCGACGCGATCACGACCATCGACAGCGCCATCATCGTCGTCTGGTTGATACCCGCCATGATGCTCGGCCGCGCGAGCGGCAACTGCACGTTGACGAGCAACTGCCAGCGCGTCGTGCCGAACGCGCGGGCCGCTTCGACGACATCGGCGTCCACGTGACGGATGCCGAGATCGGTCAGGCGGATCAGCGGCGGCAGCGCGTAGATGATCGTCGCGAGAATCGCGGGCACCTTGCCGAGACCGAACAGCATCAGCACGGGGATCAGATACACGAAGCTCGGCAGCGTCTGCATGATATCGAGCACGGGCAGCAGCACACGCCGCATCCACGGGCTGCGCGACGCCCAGATGCCGAGCGGCACGCCGAGCACGACGGACAGCACGGTCGCGACCAGCATCAGCGCGAGCGTCTGCATCAGCTTGTCCCACAGACCGAAGCAGCCGATCACATACAGCAGCAGCACAAAGAAGCCCGCGATACCGATGCGCCGCGTCGCGTTCAGCGTCAGCAGCCCGACGGCGATCAGGATTGCCCACGGCGGCGTCGCGCGCAGCACGCCTTCGAGCGGCACCAGCACGTAGCGCAACAGCGCGGTGCTGAAGTCGTGGAAGCTGTCGCCGTACGCGGCGACGAACGATTGCACATGGTCGTTCACCCAGTCGGCGATCGACAGATGCAGGAAGATCGAATTCATGTTGAAACCCTCCGGTGCGTCATGACGCGTTGCTGCCGATATCAGCTGGCCAACGCGGCCTGAACCTTTTGCGCGACGTCGGTGGGCACCCACGCCTTCCACATGTCAGGGTGATCGCGCAGGAACTGCTTCGCCATCGTCGGGCCGTCGATCTTCTTGCTCGTCATGTCGAGGATGGTCTTGTTGAGGAAGTCCATCGGGAAGCTGACCTTCGAGTAGGTGTCCATCAGTTGCGGCTCGGCCTGATAGAACGGTGTCGACACACCGACCTTCAGATGCGACACGAGATACGACGATGCGCATTGCGACGTGCTGTTATCCGCGCGCAGCGTGTCCCAGCATTTCTGGTTGAACGCGGGCATCTTCAGCTGGACGAACTTGTACTTCGCCATCAGCGCCGCGGGTTCCCAGTAGTAGAAGAGGATCGGCTTGCCGCGCTGATACGCCGACTCGATCGCGGCGTCGAGCGCCGCGCCCGTGCCGGGGCGGAAGTCGGTGTACGAATCGTCGAGATTCAGCGTCTTCAACAGGCGCCGGTTCACGCGCTCGCAGTCCCAGCCCGACGGACAGTTCAGGAAGCGGCCCTTGCCCGGCTCTTCGTCGTCTTCGAAGACGCCTTTGTATTTCGGCAGATCGTTCACCGACACGAGGTTCGGCGCGACGGGCTTGATGTTGCGCTTCGCGTCGCCCTTTACGACATACTCGGGCACGAACCAGCCTTCATTGGTGCCGCCCGGCAGCGTGTCGCCGAGCAGCTTCACGTGACCGTCGGCCACCGCTTTTGCGATGATTTCCGAGCGGCCCGTCCACTGCTCGGACCACACTTGCAGATCGTCGCGCGACAGCGCTGTTTCCGTCGCGGCCGTGTTGCCGGGAATCGTGTCCGTCTTGCAGCCGTAGCCTTTTTCGGTGATGAAGCGCAGGACTTCCGACGTGAACGAGCCGCTTTCCCACGTGACGCCCGCAAAGCGCACCGGCTTGCCAGCCGAGCACCAGGTGCCGGCGTGAGCGGCGGCGGGCCATAACGCGCCGGCGGCGAGCGCGACCGTGACGGTGCGCATCAGGGATCTGATCTGCATGGTGTGTCTCCGATTGTGATTGGATGTGTGGCGCTGTCGTCGAGCGCCTTTCGTGCGTTTCGTGTGTGTGCGGCGTCAGCCGTACGTGCTGCTGGAACTGAGCGTCGCGGCGAGGATGTCTTCGTCGATCGAAAGACCGAGGCCCGGCGCGTCTGACAGCGTGATCCAGCCTTCACTGTCGATATCGATCGGGTTCTTCAGCATGAAGTCACGGCGCGCGATCGACCATTCGGGCGGGTCGTACGGAAATTCGATGAACGGCGCGCTCGCCGCGCCCGCCGTCAGATGCAGGTTCGCCGCGAGCCCGATGCCGTTGCCCCACGTGTGCGGTGTGAAGACCTTGCCGTGTGCCTCGACGGCTTGCGCGAGTTTGCGCAGCCCTTCCATGCCGAGCGAGCACGCCACATCCGGCTGGAACACATCGAGACAATCGCGCGCGAGCAACTGATCGAACTCGTAGCGCTCGCGCGTCATCTCGCCGCCGGCGATACGCAGTGCCGGCGACACCGCCTTGCGCAGCCGAGCCATGCCGTCGTAGTCGCCGCGATGCAACGGCTCTTCCATCCAGTAGACGTTGTGCTTTTCCAGTTCACGCGCGACGGCGAGCGCTTCGTCGAAGGTCCACGGCGCGGCCGTGTCCCATGGCATGCGCCAGCCCTGATTGCAGTCGACCATCAGTTCGAGCCGGTCACCGACGGCGTCGCGCACGGCGGCGAGGACCGCGAAATCGTCTTGCAGTTGCGGACGCCCGAAGCGGATCTTGAGCGCCGGAAAGCCGCGTTCGACGACATGCAGCGCCATGCGCGCCATGTCATCGGGCCGGCGATGCACGCCGCTCGACGCATACGCGCGAATCCGGTTGCTGCGGCCGCCCGCCATCTGCCAGCACGCTTCGCCGCGGATTTTCCCGGCGAGGTCCCACAGCGCGATATCGAGCGGCCAGGGACGGCCGGCGTGAAAGCCGATGTTGTCGAGCACGGCGCTGTGGCGCGCGAGGTCGAGCGGATCGGTGCCGATGAACAGATGCTGATAGTCGGCGAAGCCGTACATCGCGTCGCCGGAGCCGATGCCGACGTGGCCGGCGTCGTCGTGAACGCGCACGATGGTCGCGGGAAATTTGCGGCGCGGCTGGCTATCCCACGAGGCGGGGAAGGGCGGATCGAGCACCAGCTGATGGTGCGTTATGTCGATCCGGGTGATGCGGGCCTTTTGCGCAGTCCGGCGCACAGCCTCGCTTGCTTCACGATCCATCAGGCGTCTCCTCCTGAATTGACGCAGTGCGGCATTCAATGCGATGCGCAATGCGATTCGAATGGGATAAGAATGACGCCATGCTATGAAGGGGACGCAGGCAACTCAATCGCTTCAATAAAAGTAAATGACTGCATCCAATTCTGGGATATGCGTTGCGTATCATCCGAATGACACAACTCAACAAACTTCCGGAGACCGTCGCAACATGGCGATGAATGCCTGGCTGCCGAGAATCGAGGCGGGCAGCGAACCGAAATATCAGGTGATTGCGCGTGCGTTCGCGCAGGCCATCCTCAATGGGCAGTTGCCTGCCGGGGAGAAACTGCCGCCGCATCGTTCGCTGGCGAGCGAACTGAAGGTGACGACGGGCACGATCAGCCGCGCCTATGCCGAACTGGAGCGCCAGGGTCTCGCGAATGCGCGGGTCGGCGACGGCACGTATGTCGCGCAGGCGCGCTCGCGCGAGTTGCCGCCCGCGACCAGCGGTGGTTATGCGACGCTGCGACCCGGCGCGGCCAGCGCGCCGCCGCTGATCGACCTTGGCCAGAACGTGCCGCAATCGACGGAAGAAGCGGCCGCACTGTGCGCGACGCTCGCCGATATCGCCACCGACCAGCGCCTCGCAGCCGAATTGCTGCAATACGCGCCCGAAGCCGGCTCGATGCGTCATCGGCTCGCGGGCGCTGCGTGGCTCGGCCGTGCGGGCAGTCCTGCGAGCGCCGCGCGCGTGCTCGTCACGCAGGGCGCGCAGCATGCGCTGGCGTCGGTGCTGCGCGCCGTCACGCGACCGGGCGACACGGTGCTGGCGGAGGTGGTCAGCTATCCGGGCATCATCGCGCTCGCAAGGCAACTGCGGCTGCATCTGGTGGGCGTCGAGATCGACCAGGAAGGGCTCGTGCCCGCCGCGCTGGAACTCGCGTGCAAGTCGCTGCATCCGCGCGCGATCTTCTGCGTGCCGACCATCCACAATCCGACCACGGCGACGATGTCGGAGCAACGCCGCGACGCCGTCGCGGAAATCCTGCAGCGTCACAGCGTGCTGCTGATCGAGGACATCGTTCCCGCGATGCTGATGGAAGCGCCGCCCGAGCCGCTCGCCGTCCGCATGCCGGAGCAGGCGTTTCTGATTGCGGGGCTGTCGAAGTCGGTGGCGCCGGGGTTGCGGGTCGGCTATCTGCAGGCGCCGAGCGCGTGGTGCTCGAAGATCGCCGCCGTGATCCGCAGCGACTGCTGGATGACGGCGCCGCTGATGGCCGAGATCGTGTCGCGCTGGATCGAAAGTGGCGAGATGGACCGGCTCAACGCGCTGCAGCGCGCGCGCATCGATGCCGAGCGCGCGATCGCGGACGAAGCGCTGGAAGGCGTCACGTACCGCCACGCGATGACCAGTTCGCACTTGTGGCTGCCGCTGCCTGAGCCGTGGCGCGCGGCGGAATTCGCGGCGGCGCTGCGTCAGGAAGGCGTGCTCGTGAAAACGGCCGACAGCTTCGTGATCGGCCGCAACGCTGCGCCGCACGCGATCCGCGTTTGCATGAGCGGAGCGGTGTCGCTCGATGCGCTCGAGCGCGGTCTCGCGCTGATCCGCACGACGCTCGATCACGGGCTGGAAAGCGGCATGGCGTCGTCGTATGCGCCTTGATGCTGGCTTGCGGCACGTGTCGTCTGACTGAATCACAGCGCAAGAAGCGGAACGTAACGATCGGCTGAAACCGTGACGATGGGTCTTTCGTCATCGCGTCACGGAGGCTGCCGATGCGTTTTCCCTTGCCGTTCTCCTCATCCCGCGCGACCTTGCCCGCGCCGTTCCAGCAGCTTGCCTGGTCGAACCTGGTCGCGCAATCCGCCGAACAGATCAGTCTCGCCGCCGCGCCGCTCGTCGCCGTATTCACGCTCGGCGCGACCGCCCGCGATACGGGGCTACTGCAAACCGCGCAGACCTTGCCTTTCCTGCTGCTGTCGATACCGCTTGGCGTCTACGCCGACCGCCGCTCGCGCCGCGCGTTGATGGAGGTGTCGGAAGGCGTGCGCGCGCTGGCGATGGCGAGCGTGCTGCTGCTCGTGCTGGCGCACGCGTTGACGCTGCCGCTGCTCGCCGTGCTCGGCTTTCTCGGCGCGACGGGCACCGTGGCGTACAGCGTCGCCGCGCCGGCGCTCGTGCCTTCACTCGTTTCGCGCGATGTGCTTCCCGTCGCGAACGGACGCACCGAGCTGGCGCGCAGCGTCGCGTATTCGGCGGGGCCGGCGCTCGGCGGGTTGCTGGTCGGCTGGATTGGCGCGGGCTGGGCATATGGATGCGCGGCGGCCTTGTCGACGCTCGCCGCCGCGCTGCTGGCCGGCCTGCGCGAGCCACCGCGCGCGACGACGGCTACGCGCCATTTCATGCTCGAACTGCGCGACGGTGCGCGCTTCGTGTTCGGCGACGCGCTGCTGCGTCCGATGCTTGCGACAGCCGTGTTCTTCAACATCGGCTTTTTCACGCTGCAGGCGGTGTATGTACCGTACGCGGTGCATCGGCTGGGTTTGAGCGCGTCGGCCGTTGGAGTCACGCTGGGCGCATACGGCATCGGCATGGTGTGCGGCGCGCTTGCGGCGCCATCTGTCGCGCGGCGCGTGACGTTCGGGCGCACGTTGATCGTCGGGCCGTTTTGCGGACTGGCCGCTTCGTTCGTGATGGTGGCGACGCTCGCCGTGCCGTCGTTCTGGCTCGCGGCGGCGAGCTTCTTCCTGCTGGGCGTGGGTCCGATTCTATGGACGGTCGGCTCGACGACGCTGCGTCAGGCGATCACGCCCGCCGGCATGATGGGGCGCGTGTCGGCGCTCAACAGCACGGCGACCTATGGCGCGCGGCCCATCGGTGCGCTGCTCGGCGCAACGATCAGCGCGCGCTTCGGCATGGATGCGTGCCTCGTCGCTGCCGCGCTCGGCTTTGCCGTGCAGGCGTGGATCATCGTCATTTCACCGGCGGCGCGGCTCGCGCGGATTCCGGACGGTGCCGCGGTGCTGTCGCCCTAAGGGGCGGCCTTTACCTTTACTCCTTGCCGAACTCCTTCGCTGCGCGGTCGATCGCATCCGCCGTCGCGCCTGCGTGCGCGACGGGCACCAGATGGCTCGACGGCGTCTCGACGATCGTCGCGCCGATCCGGTGTGCCATCCAGCGCTGGATTTCCGGCGACACGGCTCGGTCGCGCGACGTCACGATGTAGAACGACGGCTTGTAGCGCCACGCGGCTTGGGTCGCGTGTTCGTCGAAGGCTTTGGCGGCGATCGGCTGCTGCGCGGCGACGAGCACGCGCGTCAGGGTTTCGGGCACGTCGGCGGCGAAATCGCTGTGGTATCGCGCGGGGTCGAGCCACAGAAAGCCCGTGCTGTCCTTGATCATTGCCGAGCTGATGGGCATCTGCGGGCCGCGTTTGAGGATATCGACGGCCGACTCGCCGACGTCCGGCGCGATGGCCGCGACGTAGACGAGGCCGACCACCTTCGACGCGTCCGGTCCCGAGCCAGCCTCCGTGATCACGACGCCGCCCCACGAATGCCCGACCAGCACGGTTGGACCGGAAAGTTGAGCGAGCACCCGTTTGGTCGCGGCGAGGTCGTCGGCCAGCGACGTCAGCGGAATCTGCACCGACGCGACCCGGTAGCCCTTCTTCTGCAGCTTTGCGATCACGCCGTTCCAGCTCGAACCGTCGACGAATGCGCCGTGCACGAGCACGATGTTCTGGACCGGGCCGCTCGGTGGCGCGGCGACGGCGGCGGTACGGGGCGTGGGCGCAGGCGCTGCCGCGGGCGGCGGCGGTGCGGGTTCGGCCGCGGAAGGTGCGGGCTCGGCGGCTGGCGCGGGCGGCACATCCGGCGCCGCCGCTGGCGCAGGCTGTGGCGCGGGTTGTCCCGTCTGCGCGAACACGCCGGTGGTGGCGACGCAAGCGCCAAGGAAAACGGCATAGAGCAGACGTTTCGGCGACATGGCGACTCCATCGGCTGGACGGGATTCTGGGAACATACCGAACGCAAGCCAGGGTGACAACCGCTATCACACGGAGTTTTCGGACACGTTGCGCAACGGTTTGGCGGTTACGTGGAAATGTGTCGCGGCGGCGTCGATGCGGGCGCGGCGCGCTGCGACGCAGAATGCGCCGGGGCTACCCGATAGGTGGGCACAGTGTCGAAGGGTACAATTTACGGTTTTTCCGGGCGGGTTCTGCCCGGGCAGTGCGTATTCAATGCAGTGGAGTGAGACATCTTGAACAACGGACAGCAGCATGACGGCCTGAAGCGTGGCCTGAAAAACCGGCATATCCAGCTGATCGCGCTGGGTGGCGCGATCGGCACGGGCCTTTTTCTCGGGTCGGCGGGCGTATTGAAGTCGGCGGGGCCTTCGATGATTCTCGGCTACGCGATCGGCGGCGTCATCGCGTTTCTGATCATGCGGCAACTCGGCGAGATGGTTGCGCAGGAACCCGTCGCAGGCTCGTTCAGCCACTTCGCGTACAAGTACTGGGGTGATTTCCCCGGCTTCCTGTCAGGCTGGAACTACTGGGTGCTGTATGTGCTCGTCAGCATGGCCGAACTGACGGCAGTCGGCACCTATGTGCACTTCTGGTGGCCTGAGGTGCCGGCATGGGTGTCGGCGCTCGTGTGCTTCGTCATCATCAACGCGATCAACCTCGCGAACGTGAAGGCGTACGGCGAGACCGAGTTCTGGTTTGCGATCATCAAGGTCGTGGCCGTGATCGGCATGATCGTGTTCGGCGGCTATCTGCTGATGAGCGGCCATGGCGGCCCGCAGGCGTCGATCTCGAACCTGTGGAGCAAAGGCGGGTTCTTCCCGTTTGGCTTCCACGGCCTCTTCATGATGCTCGCCGTGATCATGTTCTCGTTCGGCGGGCTGGAACTGATCGGCATCACGGCCGCCGAAGCCGACGATCCGCAGAAGAGCATTCCGAAGGCCGTGAATCAGGTGATCTACCGGATTCTGATTTTCTATATTCTCTCGCTGGTGGTGCTGCTGTCGCTGTACCCGTGGAATCAGGTGGCGGAAGGGGGCAGCCCGTTCGTGATGATCTTTTCGCAGATCGGCGCGGGTTTGACGGCGAACGTGCTCAACGTGGTAGTGCTGACGGCGGCATTGTCCGTGTACAACAGCGGCGTCTACGCGAATAGCCGCATGCTGTACGGCCTCGCCGAGCAGGGCAATGCGCCGCGTGCATTGCTCAAGGTCGACCGCCGCGGCGTGCCGTACATGGCGATCGGCCTGTCGGCCGTCGCGACGTTCGCTTGCGTGATCATCAATTACCTGATTCCAGCAAAAGCGCTCGACGTGCTGATGGCGCTGGTCGTCGCTGCGCTGGTGCTGAACTGGTCGCTGATCAGCCTCACGCATCTGAAGTCGCGTCGCGCGATGCTTGCGCAGGGCGAGACGCTTGTCTTCAGGTCGCTGTGGTTCCCGGTCGGCAACTGGATCTGTCTTGCGTTCATGGCGATGATTCTCGTGATTCTCGCGATGACGCCAGGACTGAACGTGTCGGTGCTGCTGGTGCCCGTGTGGCTCTTCGTGATGTGGGTCGGCTATATCGTGAAGCGCCGGCGCGCGGCTGCGCATCAACTGGCGGGTGCGGCGGGCGGGCGCTGAGCGCGCGCCGCATTTCTGACGCTATCGATGAACCAGAAGCCGGATTGGCCGTAAGGCGATCCGGCTTTTTTACGCGCCTGGCGCGCGGCCAGAAAACACAAAACCCGCGGCATCTAACGATGAACGCGGGTTCGTGTGAAGCAGAATTCTGGTGCCCAGGGCCGGACTCGAACCGGCACGCCTTGCGGCGGGGGATTTTGAGTCCCCTGCGTCTACCTGTTTCACCACCTGGGCTTGTGTTGCCGCCTTTGCAGGCTGTCTCGCACGGCTTTGACGCCACGCGAAGACGCAGATTATGGCGGAAAACCTCCCGGCGGGCAAGCCGGCCTGTGCTCGCGGGCTAGACCGTCCGCGAAAAGCGCTGCATGGCCTGCTGGCCGAGATAGCGGTCGAACACCATCGCGATGTTGCGTACGAGCATCCGCCCGGCGAGTTCCACATCGAGCCGCCGTGCGCCGATCTTCACCAGCCCGTCGTCCTCGAAGGCGCGTAACCGCTCCAGCTCCGGCGCGAACGCATCATGAAAGCGGATGCCGTACGCGGCCTCGAATTCATCGAAGCGCAGTTCGAGATTGCACATCAGTTGCGTGATGATGTCGCGGCGCAGCCGGTCGTCGGCGGACAGGCGCACGCCGCGTTTTATCGCCAGCTCGCCTTTGTCGATTGCTGCCGCGTAGCCCGCCAGGTCTTTCGCGTTTTGCGCATAGACATCGCCGACCTTGCCGATCGACGACGCCCCGAAGCCGATCAGATCGCATTCGGCGCGTGTGCTGTAGCCCTGGAAATTCCGATGCAGCGTGCGCCGCGCCTGGGCGCGCGCGAGTTCGTCGGTGGGCAGCGCGAAGTGGTCCATGCCGATGTACACATAGCCCGCGCCCGTCAGCCGCTCAACCACCAGCCGCAGTAGCGCAAGCCGCTCGGCAGGCGAGGGCAGCGTGGAAGCATCCATTTGCCGCTGCATCTTGAAGAGCTGCGGCATGTGTGCGTAGCCGAACACGGAGAGCCGGTCGGGCGCGAGTTCGAGCATCGTGTCGAGCGTCCTGCTGAAGCTGCTGACCGTCTGATACGGCAGCCCGTAGATCAGATCCACGCCGATCGAATGAAAGCCCGTTGCGCGCGCGGCGCGGATCACGCTTGCTGTCATCTCGAGCGGCTGGATGCGGTTGATCGCGCGCTGCACGACAGGATCGAAGTCCTGCACGCCGAGACTCAGACGGTTGAAGCCGAGATTGCGCAAATGCACGATGGTCTTCGGCGATGCTTCGCGCGGATCGACTTCGATCGAGAACTCGCCTTCGGCGTCGCTGCGCAGCAGGAAGTGCTCATGCGTCGTGGCCATCAGCTCGGCCATTTCGTCGTGCGACAGAAACGTCGGTGTGCCGCCGCCCCAATGCAGTTGCGACACAGGCCGCGCGGTATCGAACAGCGATGCCTGCAAGGCGATCTCGCGTTTGAGCCGCGCGAGATACCGCGCCGAGCGCGCGCGGTTCTTCGTCACGACCTTGTTGCAGCCGCAGTAGAAGCAGACGGTGTCGCAAAACGGAATGTGGAAGTACAGCGACAGGTCCGTCTCCATCGCGCCTTTGTCGGCGGCGGCGCGGCGATAGTCGTCGAGCGGGAAGTCGTCGCGGAACTGGAGGGCGGTCGGATAGGACGTGTAGCGTGGTCCGTTCGCGCTGTACCTGGCAAGCAGGTCGGGGCGGAACAGCGAATCCGCCGAGGGGAAGAGTGGACCGGAAGGAGCGGTGTTCATCGGATGGATCTCCAGACGCCCGCCTGACGCTGCGCAAGCCGCTTGGGATGCGGCCCGTTCTGATGCTCGCGTCAACAGGGCAGGCGACACGCGAGAGTGGGTTTGAGCTCGAACGAGTGTACGGGAGCGCATGCGCGAGACGTTGCGTAAAAAGGTCACAACCCGTCAAATGGCACAATGTCGGTTGATGTGCGTCAAGTTTTTAGCGATTTGGCGGCTGTCTCGAAGATTCGTATTCCAGGGAAGTGCGTTGTGTCCGTCCATTTATCCCAACCGCCGTCCGCCTCTGCGGATCACGCGTGCCGCCCCGATTGCGGCGCGTGTTGCATCGCGCCGTCGATTACCAGCCCGATTCCGGGCATGCCGAACGGCAAGCCTGCGGGCGTGCGCTGCGTGCAGCTCGGGCACGATCTGCGCTGCGCGATTTTCGGCAAGCCGGAACGTCCGGCCTGCTGCTCGGGTCTACAGCCGCAGGCGGAAATGTGCGGCAGCTCGCGCGATGAGGCGCTCGTCTGGCTCGCGCGTCTGGAGGCCGACACGCGGCCGTGATCGCGGCGCAGGCTTCACGCAGCGCATCCGCTGAAAGACAGTCACTCGAATCCGTGCGCCGATACAGTCCGGAAAATCAACCGACACCGACGCGGCGCGCGCCGTTTCACAGCGGCCATCGTGCATGGCCGACAGGAGAATCCGCATGACCCGATCCGCTGCGCCCGCACGGCGCCGCTTTCTGATTTCCGCGTTGTCGGTCTGCGCGGCCGCGAGCATCACGGCGCCGCTCGCCGCGTGCGCAACGTCGACGTTTCCGTTTATTCCGGATCACTACACGTTTTCGCAGAAGCAGGTTCAGGAAGCCGTCCAGCGCAAGTTTCCGTATCAGCGCACGGTGTCACAGGTGCTCGATGTCGCGTTGAGCAATCCCGTCGTCGGCTTGCTGCCCGATACGAACCGCGTGTCGGTGCGGGTCGATGCGCGGCTCGCCAGTCCGTTCCTTCAGCAGCCCGTGAACGGCGTGCTCACGCTGTCGAGCCAGCTCGAATACGATCCGCAGAGCCGTTCCGTCGTGCTGCGCTCGCCCAATGTCGACAACGTGAGCGTCGACGGCAACGCGCAGCTCTACTCGCAGCAGATCAACGCGGCCGCTGCGCTGATGGCTACCCAGCTGCTGGCCAACTATCCCGTCTACACATTCAAGCCCGAGCAACTGCAATTTGCCGGAGTGAACTACGAACCCGGTACAATCACGGTCCTTACAAACGGCATACGCGTGCAGATCGTCGAAAAGTGACGCACGCGCGGCCGGACGGCCGCGCCATCCTGACTGACGCGGCCGCGCATCGCCTACCAACTCCAAGCGAAAAGGCCACGGATGGACTGGATACTCACGTTGAAGGCGCTGATTCTCGGCGTCGTGGAAGGCTTGACCGAATTCTTGCCGGTGTCGAGCACGGGTCACCTGATCGTCGTCGGCAGTGTGCTGAACTTCGATGTGCCGCAGGAAAAGACCTTCGATGTCGTGATCCAGCTCGGCGCCATTCTCGCCGTGTGCTGGGAGTTCCGGCAGCGCATCGTCGACGTCGTGTCGGGGCTCGGGACGCGCCCCGAGGCACGCCGGTTCACGCTCAACGTGATCATCGCGACGATTCCGGCAATCGTGCTGGGTCTGCTGTTCGAAAAGTCGATCAAGGCGGTGCTGTTTTCGCCCGTGCCCGTCGCGCTCGCACTGGTGGTGGGCGGCGTGCTGATCCTCTGGGTCGAGTCGCGGCAGCGCAACCGGTCGGACGTCCAGGCGCGCGTGCATTCGATGGACGACATGAGCCCGCTCGACGCGCTCAAGGTCGGCCTCGCGCAATGTTTCGCGCTGATTCCGGGCATGTCGCGCTCGGGCTCGACGATTATCGGCGGCATGCTGTTCGGGCTGGACCGGCGCGTCGCGACCGAATTCTCGTTCTTCCTCGCGATTCCGATCATCTTCGGCGCGACCGTCTACGAGTTGCACAAGGGCTGGCACGAACTGTCGACGGATGCGCTCGGGCTCTTCTCGATTGGCTTTCTGGCGGCGTTCGTCAGCGCGTTTGCGTGTGTGCGCTGGCTGCTGCGCTACATCGCGGCGCACGACTTCAGCGCGTTCGCGTGGTATCGGATCGGCTTCGGCCTGTTGATCCTGCTGATCGGCTACAGCGGCGGGTTGAGCTGGGCGGATTGACGTTTCTCGCGCTTCTCTGAGTATCTGGCAGATGTGAAAACGGCCTGCGGTTTCCGAACCGCAGGCCGTTTCTGTTTCTGAAGCCGATGTTGCGCTTCAGCTATTCGGACGCCGTTTGTAAATCAGATCCCACACGCCGTGCCCGAGGCGCAGGCCGCGCTTCTCGAACTTCGTCACAGGACGATAATCCGGGCGCGGCGCGTAACCGTCAGCCGTGTTCTCCAAAGCGGGCTCCGCGCCGAGCACTTCGAGCATCTGCTCGGCGTAGTTCTGCCAGTCGGTCGCGCAATGGATATACGCGCCCGGCTTCAGGCGCGACACCAGCAGCGCGACGAACTTCGGCTGGATCAGGCGGCGCTTGTGGTGACGCGCCTTATGCCACGGATCGGGAAAAAAGATGTGCACGCCATCCAGACTTTCCGGCGCGATCATGTTTTCGAGTACCTCGACGGCGTCGTGCTGGATGATGCGGATGTTCGACAGGTTCTGGTCGCCCATCAGCTTCAGCAGCGCGCCGACGCCCGGCTCGTGCACTTCGACGCCGAGAAAGTCGTCGTCGGGCCGGTGCGACGCGATCTCGGCCGTGGTGGCGCCCATGCCGAAACCGATCTCCAGAATACGCGGCGCGCGGCGGCCGAATACGGTATCCCAGTCCGGCTGCTCGGGCGTGTAGGGCATGACGAAGCGCGGGCCGAGTTCGTCCATTGCGCGGCGCTGTCCCGTCGACACGCGGCCCGCGCGCGTCACGAAGCTGCGGATGCGGCGCAGGCGCAGCGCGTTGTCTGGCGCAGCGGTGTCGGCGGTTTGGGTCGGTTCGGGCAGTTCGTTGCTGGCAAGCCCGGAAGGATCGCGCGGCAGACCGGCTTCGTTCGGATCGTGAATCATCGTGATGAAGACAAGAGTGGCGGCGGGAAACGGCTGCGCGTGAGGGCGCGTCGTTCGAGCGTCGTTTGACATTCGCGGCAGGACGCGCGCTATAAAAAAGCCGCCTTCAGGGAGGCGGCTCTCACGCTGGCTTCTCCGCCTGATCTCTCCGCCAGTGCGTGCTGCGGCAGAGGGAGCGGCTGAAAGTGGAGCGGGCGATGGGAATCGAACCCACGGCTCTAGCTTGGGAAGCTAGGGTATTACCATTATACGACGCCCGCAGAGCGCGCTATTTTACGCGGTTTCGGCGGATTTGGGCAAATCGCCGGATGCACTGGGCATCCGGCGCACCCGTCCGTTCAGATGCCGAACAGCGTCAGCGACACGGCCGCGCGCGTCACGACCATCAGCAGCACCTGGACGATCACGAACAGCAGGATCGGCGAAAGGTCGATGCCGCCCAGGCGCGGCATGATCTTGCGCAGCGGATCGAGAAACGGCGCCGTCAGCTGGTACAGGATCGGCATGGCGGGCGAACGCGGGTTGAGCCACGACAGCAGCGCCATCAGGATGGTCAACCAGATCAGCAGGTTCAGCGCCCATTTGATCACGGTCAGCAGCGCGACGATCAGCAGCGACGGCATCAGCCCGAGCGGATCGACGCCGACGATCGCGACCATCAGCACGACATACACGAGCGACGTAAGCAGCGTGGCGACGATGCTCGCCCAGTCGATCCCGCGCGTGCTGGGAATGATCTTGCGCAGCGGCAGCACGAGCCAGTTGGTCGCCTGCATCACCGCGCTCGACACCGGGTTGTACGGCTGCATGCGGATGAACTGGAGCCAGGCGCGCAGCAGCAGCGCCGCGCCGAACAGCGTGAAGATGGTATTGAGCAGAAAACGGGCGATATCGCCGAACATCGTGGGTCCTTTCCTTCAGAAAACGCCCCGTCGAGCGGGACGCATGGCGCCGGCGGGCCGGCGGACGGCTGACAACATCGAGCGCGCGACGTGCATTGCGCGGCTCGCCAGAATGCTTGTGCGTGCCGGTCGCGGCGCTAGACCGTGACCTTGACTTCGCTGATCAGGATCTTGCCGTTGCCGCCGTCCGTGTAATTCGGAATGTCGGCGAGCAATGTGTCGCTGGCGGGTTTGAAGACTTCATAAAACGCGTCGGCGGTATCGAACAGGAAATGCCCGGCCGCGACGAACGGCGGCGGCGAGCCCGGCGGCCCGGCGTTGATGCCGATGTCGACCGACCAGCCCTTGAGCGCCGCGCCGAAGAGCTTCGCGGCGAGCGGCATGTGCGTGCCGCAGTAATAGTCGACGTCGAAACGTCCGCCTTCTCGATACGGATAGAGGATGCTGACCTTGATCATTGTGCGTTCTCGTCGATTGGTCGCGATGCGCAGGAAGGCGTCGTGCGCCTGCCGCGTATCGTTGCCCGCGTGGTGGTCCAGCGTTGCCGGCGGGCCATGCGTGCCGCCGCGCCCCGTAAGGGACGGCAGCCCTGACGGCCTGCTCATGCCGGACGTCACATTATCACGGCTTACTCGGCGCTTGCACCTTTCGCAGCGCCTTTGAGCGTGCGGGTCAGCGAGCGCTCGACCGCCGCGCCGATGGCGTCGACGGCGGCGGGCGGCGTCGCGCGCTGGCGTGCGAGCGCGACCGCTCGCCGCGACATCAGTCCGAACAGCGCGCCATGGTCGCCGCCCAGTTCTTCCATCAGCGACAGTTGCTTTTCCACCACGCCCAGGTCGCCGCGCGAAACCGGTCCCGCGAGCGCGTTGGCGAGCCCCCGATCGCGGGCCGTTTCGAGCGTGCCCGCCATCATCGGGAGCAGCGCGCGCAGCGCGTCGCGTTCGTCGAAGCCGAGCCTGCGCCACAGGTCGACGTTCTCAGCCAGATTGCATAAGGCGAAACTTGCGGCGTAGTGGGCCGCCGCGTGATACAGCAGCCGTCCGCCGGCGGGAATCGACAGCGGATGGCAGCGCAGCGCGGCGGCGAGTGCCATCAGCGCATCCTTGAGCGCGCCGTCGGCTTCGATCGTCACCGAGCAGCCGGCGATGCGATCGACATCTGTCAAATCGCCGCTGAACAGGTAAAGTGGGTGAAAACCGCCGATCGACGCACCTTGGTCCCGAGCCGGGGCAAGCAGTTCGACGGGCGACGCACCGCTGCAATGCACGACGGCCCAGGCTTCCTTGCCGGGCGCCGCGCGGGCCGGAAACGCGAGTGTGTTCGCTGTCGAACCGATGCTGTCATCGGGGACGGTTAAAAAGAGTATGTCCGCCGACTCGACGGCCCGCTGAGGGTCGTCATACGCGGCGCAGGATTCGATCTGACTGGCGAGCTGCCGTGCCGATTCCGGCGTGCGGCTCGCAATGGCCGTGACGGGATATCCGGCGCGTGCGAAGCCGAGCGCAAGACAGCGCGCAATCCGGCCCGCGCCGACGAAGCCGAGGCGCGGCAAGGAGGGCTGGGACATGGTTCCTGCTCCCGACGGGACTGAGGGCGGAAGCTGGAGTATCGCGCTCCAATAAATCCAGGGCGCGAACTGGCGGTTTTCGCAGGTGGTTTGGGCGCATGCAGACGCGCGTTTCGCGGTCAACTGATGCTTTCAGGGCCGCTCGCGAACGTGCGGGTGTGGCAATACGGGCAGACAGGCGCGAAAACTGCTTCAGCATTTCCGTAGGAGTGGATTGGCAGTCACCTTGGTTTTCAATGTCTCGCAGTCAGAATCGGGAGGTCACGATGAGCATCTTTGCTTACCGAAAGCACTTGCGGTTCCTCACGCATTCCCAACGCCGTCGCTGGTGGGATCAGAAGAAGCGCCTCACCCCACGGGTCAAGATCAGCGGCGCTTATGTGCCGCCTAACGTCACGCGCGAGTTCACGTACGTCAAAGTCGGTTGACGCCCGTTTCATCTCCGATCATGCGAAACGCCCGGCCACGCGCCGGGCGTTTTCCATTTATGCGGCGCGTCTCGTTCAGCAGCGTGCTGATGCGCGCCAGCAACGCCAATCGTGGAATTTGTAAATAAACATTACCGAAGCACGCGAAGCCCGGCGGACAACGGCGGTCAGGACGCCCGATTCGCACGCGATCGGCGGCCAAGCCCTTGATTTTGCCGATGATCCGCATCATCTGACCAATGTGTAATGAACGCCGACTGACGAATCGCTTTACGGCAATTGCAATTTGCAACAAATGCAGACAACGGCGTGCAGGCTTTTTCGTTACATTGAACTCAGAGCATGTCCGTCATGCGACCCGGTCGTGGTGGCCGAGCCGCCAGGAGAAATACAAGTGAAGAAGATCGTTCCGTTTATCGCTGCCGCCGCACTCGGGGTGGGTATGACCACTGCGGCGCAGGCTCATGTGTCCGTTGGCATCGGCATTGGCGTTCCTGTCGCACCCGCTTATCCCGTGTATGCCGCGCCGCCGCCCGCGTATTACGCGCCGCCGCCTCCGCCTGTGGTGTATGCACCGCCGCCCGTGGTCTATGCGCCGCCTGTCGTAGTCGGCGGGTATTACGGCTATCACCGGCCTTATTACCATCACGGCTATTACGGCCGTCCGTACTATCGCTATTGATGTTCTGGCTGCGTAGCGTTCAGGCGCTACGCGAGTCGAATCGAAAAACGGCGTAACGCCGGCATATCGCCGCGTTGCGCCGTTTGCATTTCGCGGGCCGATCGACTCGCGGATGCGGCTTCTGTCAGTTCGCCGCGTGGGCCGTCTGCACGATCAGATCGTGGTAGCCGTTGGCAATCACGCTGTACGAGAAATAAGCGAACAGCAGTGCGGATAGCACGTGACAGAGGCGCAGCAGACTTGTGCCCGCGCGTTTGCGTCCGTGGCTCGCGAGGCCGCAGATAAAGAGCGTCCAGCACAATCCGCCGAGAAAAAAGCCGCCGAGGAACACGGGCGCAGTCGTCACCGTCGTTGCGCCAGCCTTGGCGATCAGCGCGCCGCCGACAGCAGCGAACCACAGGATAGCGCTCGGCGACGAGACGGCGAGCAGCACGCCACGCAGGAAGCTGCGCGTCGGATCGAGATGGGGCGTCGACGCGTCGGCTTCGCCTTCGACGGGCGGTGCCGAGGCCGGAACCAGCGCCTCGCGCGCCATCTTCCATGTCAGAAAAAGCAGGATCGCCGCGCCGCCGATCCAAACGACCCAGCGCACCGATTCGAATTGCAGCAGCGCCGCCATGCCCGCGAGCGCGAGCGCCGCATAGATGAGATCGCCGACACAGGAGCCGAGGCCGAGCCAGAATCCGGGCCTGAAGCCGTGCGACAACGTCAGCGAGATGATCGCGACGTTGACGAGACCGATATCGAGGCACAACGACAACGACAGAAAAAAACCGTCCGACAACATCGACAAGCTATGCATCTGTCCAACCGTGTTGATGATTTATTGTTATTGAAACCTGCGCGACTCACAGGCCGAGTTCGTTCCACAAACCGTCGATGCGCGTCTTGACGGCATCGTCCATCACGATCGGCCGGCCCCATTCGCGGTCGGTTTCACCGGGCCATTTATTGGTCGCGTCGAGTCCCATCTTCGAGCCGAGACCCGCGACGGGCGACGCGAAATCCAGATAGTCGATCGGCGTTCGATCGACCAGCACGGTATCGCGCGTCGGGTCGATGCGCGTCGTGATCGCCCAGATCACTTCCTTCCAGTCGCGAATGTTGACGTCTTCATCCACGACGACGATGAACTTCGTATACATGAACTGCCGCAGGAAGCTCCACACGCCGAACATCACGCGTTTCGCGTGGCCCGGATAGCTCTTCTTCATCTGCACGATGGCCATCCGGTAGCTGCAGCCTTCAGGCGGTAAATAGAAGTCCGTGATCTCGGTGAACTGCTTCTGCAGCAGCGGCACGAACACCTCGTTCAGCGCGACGCCGAGCACGGCGGGTTCATCGGGCGGCTTGCCCGTGTAGGTGGAGTGATAGATCGCGTCGCGGCGCATCGTGATGCGCTCGATCGTGAAGACAGGGAACCACTCCTGCTCGTTGTAGTAGCCGGTGTGGTCGCCGTATGGGCCTTCGAGCGCGTGCTCGTAAGCGGCGCTCGCGCTTTTCGACGGACGCGGCGGTGCGCCATCGGGCGCCGGTGCCGGCGTGCCTTCCTGCGGGTAGATGAAGCCTTCCAGCACGATCTCCGCGCGCGCCGGCACCTGCAGCGTGTCGACGCCGGGCGTGATGCACTTCGCCAGCTCGGTGCGCCCGCCGCGCAGCAGGCCGGCGAACTGGTATTCGGACAGCGTGTCGGGCACGGGGGTCACAGCGCCCAGGATCGTCGCCGGATCGGCGCCGAGCACCACGGCAACGGGATACGGCTTGCCGGGGTTCTTCAGCGCGAACTCGCGGAAGTCGAGCGCGCCGCCGCGATGCGCGAGCCAGCGCATGATGACCTTGTTACGCCCGATCACCTGCTGACGATAGATGCCGAGGTTCTGCCGCGTCTTGTTTGGGCCGCGCGTGACTGTGAGACCCCAGGTGATCAGCGGACCCGCGTCGCCGGGCCAGCAGGTCTGGATGGGCAGCTTCGCGAGATCGACGTCGTTGCCTTCCCAGACGATTTCCTGGCAGGGCGGGGCGTTCACCGTCTTCGGCGCCATGTCCCACACCGCCTTCGCAAGCGACAGCAGCTTGCCCGCGTCCTTGAGGCCCTTGGGCGGCTCCGGCTCCTTCAGCGCGGACAGCAGACGCCCGACATCGCGCAGCGACTCCAGCGCCGCGCTGTCGCCGTCGGCGGCGCCTTGTACGGCGGAATCGATGCCCATGCCGAGCGCGACGCGCCGCGGCGTGCCGAACAGATTGCCGAGCACCGGGAACGCATGCGTCTGCTTCGACTCGAACAGCAGCGCGGGGCCGCCTGCGCGCAGCACGCGATCGCACAGCTCGGTCATTTCCAGGATAGGTGACACGTTTTGCGAGATACGGCGCAGTTCGCCGAGCGATTCGAGGCGGCTTGCGAAGTCGCGCAGGTCTTTGTATTTCATCGGTCCGGTCTGGCAGCCGCGAAGCGGCCATGCAAGGGCTGAAAACGGTGGCGAAGCGGGCGGCGCGGTGACGATCAACCGACCAACAAGCGGCCCGAACGGATTGTCGATTTTACCTGCGTTAGGAAGCGCACGTTGAATACCGAAATTGTCAATCGGCTGGAAAGGCCCTTGTGCAGGGGGATTGAGTGCGCTGAACAGTGTTCATTATTACAATTGGTTATAGATTTGACATCCTATAGTGTTGACGATCTATAAAACCCTGCTAGAATCCGGTCACATTGGTTGCAGGGAATTGATAGTTTTTACCACCGTCCCCCGGTCCTTCAGACGCTACGCGTCGCTCTTACCGCCCCTGCTCGGTATTGACGGTCAAATGTAGTCTCCACCAGCGCATTTCGACGCTGGTTTTTCGCGTGGGAGCCATCGTGTGCGTGCTTTTTTGGCATGCAGGCGGTTCTTTTCGAGATTTTGGCTCCCCAACGGTACTTTTTGCCGTTTCCCGACGTCGTTGTCGCCTTAACCAGAGCAGGCGGCGTCTTGGCTCTTTCGAACAGCAGTCCAGCCGGTCGTTTTTACGGTGTTCGCGAGATCCAGCAACATGGGAGATCTGAATGAACGCCTGGTTATCGTGGCGTCCCAACGAGCGGATCGCGCAAGTCATGCGCGGCGCGCTGCGTCAAGGGACGCGTGTAAGTCATCATCTTTTCAGCGTGGTTGGCGGGTTCGCAGTCCTGTTCGCGCTCACGCTGTGGCTGATGCCGAGCTGGCGCCTGACGCTGGCAACGCGGCTGATGCCCTTCATCACGGCCGCCGTGCAGGCTGGCCCCGCCCGTCTGCTTCAGGGCAACCCGCTGCCGTCGTTCGCGCCGCCACAGCGCAGCAACCCGGCACCGCAAGACGATACGCTGTCGAGCTCGTCCATTTCGTCGAGCCCGACGGACAACCCCAACACGGCGGCTGCCGCCGCTGACGCCGGCTACAACGTCGCCAGCGGCAACAACAGCTTCACCGCTCCGTCCGGCTCGGGTGTGAGCACGGGGCTTTCGTCGGCTGCGCTCAACGGTCTCGATCCGCGGACGCTGCCCAGCGTCGGCACGATTGCTTCGATGATTCCGTCGCAACGCGTGTCGCCTGACGCCCGTGACGACCGCGTGCTGGTTTCCACCCGCGAGCAGGACCTCGTCGCGACGTTCATCGCGCGGCGCTACCGCGTCGCTCAGGAGCCCGTCAGCGAGCTCGTGAAGGCGGCATTCGACACCGGCCGCGAAGTCGGCCTCGATCCGTTGCTGCTGCTCGCCGTGATGGCGATCGAGTCGGGCTTCAACCCGTACGCGGAAAGCGGCGTCGGCGCGAAGGGCCTGATGCAGGTGATGTCGACGGTTCACTCGGACAAGTTCCGGTACTTCGGCGGCCAGAACGCGGCGCTCGAACCGCTCGCGAACATCAAGGTCGGTGCGATCGTGCTGAAGGATTGCATCGCGCGTGGCGGCTCGCTGCCGGGCGGTTTGCGCCTGTACGTCGGCTCGACGTCGCAGGACGACGGCGGTTACGGCGCGAAGGTGATGGCCGAGCGCACGCGCTTGCGCGATATCGCACGCGGCCGCAAGGTGCCGATCAACTCGCCGCAGGCTCCGTCGACGGTGACGGCTTCGACGTCGACGCCCGCAGCAGCGGCGTCGAATGGTGCGAACAAGCGCGTGCAGATGACGCTCGACGGCCATCCGCTGAGCGCGGCAACGCCGGCGAAGGGCGCGGAGCAGGATGACGCGAGCGCAAACGCGGTGAAGCGCGTGGCGCAGCAGCCTGAACTGGGCGCCTGATCGCGCTTGGATTTGCAGATTGTGTAAAAGAAAAAGGGCACCCTTCGGGTGCCCTTTTTCTTTGGGGTGGCGGTTTTTCCTACGACTTGAGGCTAGTTTTCCGGCGGCGCCGCGGCGGCAATCGCAGCCGCGTCAGCCCCCGCGACTTACCCGCCGAACAGCTTCCGCAGACGCTCGACGGCCTCTTCAAGCTTCGAATACGCAGTTGCATACGACAGCCGGATGTATTCGCGCGGCTGATACGAACCGAAATCCATGCCGGGCACGAGCACGATGCCCGCGTCGTGCAGCATCGCGCTCGTCAGTGCGGCGCTGTCGCCAGCGGCCGGATGCGCGACGCTGCGGCAGTCCGCATACACATAGAACGCGCCGTCCGGCATGACCGGCACCGAAAAGCCCAGCGATTCGAGCGCGGGCGCAATGAAATCGCGACGACGCTTGAACTCCAGCCGGCGCGCTTCATAGATTGCGAGCGTATCCGGCTCGAAGCAGGCGAGCGCCGCGTGCTGCGCAAGCGCCGATGCGCAGATGAACAGATTCTGCGCGAGCTTCTCGAATGCGCCGACGAGCGCGGGCGGCACCACGAGCCAGCCCAGCCGCCAACCCGTCATGTTGAAGTACTTCGAAAAGCTGTTGACCGTGATGACGTCCTCACCGAACGACAGCGCCGATACGGGCGGCGCGTCGTAACTCAAGCCCTGATAGATCTCGTCGACGATCGTGAAGCCGCCGCGCGCGCGGACCGCCTCGACGATACGCTTCAGCTCGGCCGGTTCGATCGACGTGCCTGTCGGGTTCGACGGCGAGGCGAGCAGCACGCCGCGCGTGCGCGGGTTCCAAAGTCGCTCGACGTCGTTCGCCGTCAGCTGGAAGCGCTCCGCCGGGCCGCTCGGCACGAGCACCGGCTTGCCCTCGGCGGCGGCGACGAAATGGCGGTTGCACGGATAGCTCGGGTCGGGCATCAGCACTTCGTCGTTGCGGTCGACGAGCGCCGCGCACGCCAGCAACAGCGCCGCCGACGCACCCGCCGTCACGACGATTCGCGCCGGATCGATGTCCAGCCCGTACGCATGCTTGTAATGACCGGCGATCGCCTCGCGCAGCGGGTGAATGCCGAGCGCGCTCGTGTACTGCGTAACGCCGCTCCGCAGCGCGCGCGTCGCCGCTTCGATCACGGGTTCCGGCGCGGTGAAATCGGGTTCGCCGATTCCCATGTGGATGATGTCGCGCCCGGCGCGTTCGAGCAGCGCCGCTTCCTTCGCCAGTTCCATCACATAGAACGGCTGGATGGCGTCGACGCGGGCGGCCAGTTTCACGAGGGGTTCGGTCACGCTGTTCATTCAATCAGTCCAGTTCAATACAAAAGCGCGCGCACAGCGGCGCAAAAAACAAAGGCGGACCCGCGTAACGCCGGACCCGCCTGCATCGCCAACATCTGAAGCCAGCTACGCGCTTCGCGCGTGCTTACTGCTTGCGGCCGGCCGCTTGCGTTTCCGCCTCGCGCAGTTTCACCGACAGCTTGTCCAGCACGCCATTCACGTACTTGTAGCCGTCGGAACCGCCGAAGGTCTTGGCCAGTTCCACCGCCTCGTTGATGACCACGCGATACGGAATATCGACGTGATTCTTCAGCTCGTACGCGGCGACCAGCAGCACCGCTCGCTCGACGGGCGACAACTGGTCGATCGGGCGGTCGAGGCAAGGCGTGAGGTCCGCGGACAAAGCCTCCGAATCGCGGATCACGCCATGCAGGATCGCGTCCAGGTGTTCGTGGTCGGCCTTGTCGTAACCTTGGGCACCGCGCAACTGCGCGTCGATTTCACCTGCCGGCGAACCCGACAGCAGCCACTGGTAAAGCCCCTGCGTGGCCAGTTCGCGGGAGCGTCGGCGTGCGCTCTTCATGCCCGTTCCTCTTCGTCGTCCTCGTCTTCGTCTTCCTCGTCGTCGCCGCCGTCCAACTGCTCGAGCGCGACCGCGAGGTTTGCCATTTCGACAGCGGTGCGCGCTGCGTCACGACCCTTTTCGGTCATGCGGGCGACGGCCTGCTCGTCGTTTTCGGTGGTCAGCACGGCGTTCGCGATAGGCGTGCCGAAGTCGAGCGCAATGCGCGAGATGCCCGAGCCGCTTTCGTTCGACACGAGTTCGAAGTGATACGTCTCGCCACGGATGACCGCGCCGAGCGCGATCAGCGCGTCGAACTGGCCGCTTTCGGCGAGCTTTTGCAGCGCGAGCGGGATTTCCAGCGCGCCCGGCACAGTGACGAGCAGCACGTCTTCGCCCGTGACGCCGAGGCGTTCGAGTTCTTCGATGCATGCGTCCGCGAGGCCATTGCAGACGGGTTCGTTAAAGCGCGATTGGACGATGCCGATGCGCAGGCCGTCGCCGTCGAGATTCGGTTGGTATTGTCCGATTTCCATTTGAGATCCGTAGTGTGTTGGTTGAGCGCAGATAAGCGGAAACTGAGCGAAAACTGGCCGTGAAAACAGTTGATGCGTTCAGCAGTTCTGCGGCTTTTCGGCCGCGCTGCCCGGCATCGGTACGAAGCCGGTGACTTCGAGCCCATAGCCGGACATGCTGCCCAGCTTGCGGGGGTTCGACAGCACCTGCATCTTGCCGACACCGAGTTCGCGCAGAATCTGCGCGCCGATGCCATACGTCTTGAAGTCCACCGGGCGGCGCTTGAGCGCCTCGGCCCGGCTCTTTTCATCGAATGCCTTGAACACGTCGATCATGTGTTCTTTCGAGTCGCCGCAGTTCAGCAGCACGATCACGCCATGATCGCGCGCGGCGATTTCCTTCATTGCGGCGTCGAGCGTCCACGAGTGCGTGGACGTGCCGACCTCCAGCAGATCCAGCACGGAGAGCGGTTCGTGCACGCGCACCATGGTTTCGCGCTCCGGCGTGGGCGTGCCGCGCACCAGCGCCATGTGCGGCTGGCCGCTCGGCTGGTCCAGGTACATCACCGCGCGGAACGGGCCGTGCACGGTTTGCATGGTGCGTTCGCAGACGCGCTCGACGATCGATTCCGTGCGGCTGCGATAGTGGATCAGATCGGCGATCGTGCCGATCTTCAGGCCATGTTCTTCGGCGAACGTCAGCAGGTCGGGCAGGCGCGCCATCGTGCCGTCGTCCTTGATGATTTCGCAGATCACGGCAGCGGGCGTGAGGCCCGCGAGCGCCGTGAAATCGCATCCGGCTTCCGTGTGGCCCGCGCGAACCAGCACGCCGCCCGGCTGCGCCATGATCGGGAACACGTGGCCCGGCTGGACGATGTCCTCGGTGCGCGCGTTCGCCGCGACGGCCGTGGCGATGGTATGCGCGCGGTCCGCCGCCGAAATGCCCGTCGTGACGCCTTCGGCCGCCTCGATGCTGACGGTGAACGCCGTGCCGTACTGCGTGCCGTTGCGGTGCGTCATCAGCGGCAGGTTCAGCAGCCTGCAGCGTTCCTGCGTGAGCGTCAGGCAGATCAGGCCGCGGCCATAACGCGCCATGAAGTTGATCGCTTCCGGCGTGATGAATTCCGCTGCGATGACGAGGTCGCCCTCGTTTTCGCGATCTTCTTCGTCGACAAGAATCACCATCCGGCCCGCTTTGAGCTCGGCGATGATTTCAAGGGTGGAGGCGAGGGTCATGTTGGCGAGAAGTTTGGGAAAGCGCGTATTTTACGCCACGCCGCCCGGCAAGTCGCCCGTCCGAACGGCATATGCCGTCCGGACGAATGTTCAGCCGCGAAGAGACGCGCGAGACTACTTCGGCGCGTTGAGCATCCGCTCGACGTAGCGCGCGATCAGGTCGATCTCCAGATTGACCTTCGTCCCTTCCTTCAAGGCCTTGAGCGTGGTGACTTCAACCGTATGCGGAATCAGATTGATCGAAAACTCGCAGCCGTCGTCGCGGTCCGTCACCGAGTTCACGGTGAGGCTCACGCCGTTCACGGTGATCGAGCCTTTGTACGCCAGATACTTGCCGATGTCGCGCGGCGCGAGCACCCGCAGTTCGTGCGATTCGCCCACGCGCGCAAAGCGCGTTACCGTGCCGAGGCCGTCCACGTGGCCCGAGACGATATGGCCGCCAAGGCGATCGTGCGAACGCAGCGCCTTTTCGAGGTTCACTTCGCCCGTGTCGCCGAGGCCCACTGTGCGGTTCAGGCTTTCACGCGACACGTCGACGTCGAACGAAATCGGCGTCTTTTCGATCACCGTCATGCACGCACCCTGGATCGCGATGCTGTCGCCCAGTTGCACGTCTTCCATATCGAGGCCGCCCGCTTCGACGCTCAGACGCACGCCTGCGTCCGGCTCGTTGCCCAGCGGCTTGATCGCTGCAATGCGGCCGACCGCCGCGACGATTCCCGTAAACATCGTGTCGTGTCCTCTACTTATTGGTCAGTGCGCGGGCGGGTTCGGCAGCAGGCGCGCGAGAATCCGCACGTCACTGCCAATCCGGTCCACGGCATGAAACTCGAGTTGATGGCGCGCATCCAGCGAGCCGGGCGCGGCGAGATTGAACATGCTCATGGAGTCGTTGCCGAGCAGGCTCGGCGCGAGATAAACCAGCAGTTCGTCGACGCAGCCTTCGCGCAGCAGCGAGCCATTGAGCTTGTAGCCCGCTTCCACATGGAGTTCGTTGACTTCGCGCTTCGCGAGTTCTTCGAGCATGCGCGGCAGGTCGACCTTGCCGTTCTCATTCGCGAGCGGCACGATCTCGGCGCCACGGTCATGCAGCACGGCGGCGCGTTCTTCGAGCAGCGGCGTGAGCGTGCTGCAGAAAATCAGCGTCGGCGCGCCCGCGAGAATCTGCGCTTCGGGCGGCACTTCAAGCTGGCTGTCGATCAGCACGCGGTGCGGCTGGCGTGGTGTATCGACGGCGCGTACCGTCATGCGCGGATTGTCTTCCTTCACGGTGCCGATGCCCGTCAGGATCGCCGACGCGCGGGCGCGCCACGCGTGCCCGTCGTTACGCGCCGCCTCGCCCGTGATCCACTGGCTTTCGCCCGACGGCAAGCCCGTGCGGCCATCCAGCGATGCCGCGACCTTCATCCGCACCCATGGCCGGCCGCGCATCATTCGCGAGACGAAACCAATGTTCAGTTCGCGCGCTTCCGTTTCGAGCAGGCCACAGCGCACCTCGATGCCCGCTTCGCGCAGCATCGTCAGGCCACGTCCCGACACGCGCGGATTCGGATCTTCCATCGCGGCGACCACACGCGCGACTTTCGCCTCGATCAGCGCGTTCGCGCATGGCGGCGTGCGGCCGAAGTGGCTGCACGGCTCGAGCGTCACATAGGCCGTCGCGCCGCGCGTATCGTTGCCGCGGCTGCGCGCGTCCTTGAGCGCCTGGATTTCCGCGTGATCGTGACCGGCGGGCTGCGTAAAGCCTTCGCCGATCACCTCGCCGTTCTTCACCAGCACGCAGCCGACGCGCGGATTCGGGTCGGTCGTGTACAGGCCGCGCCAGGCGAGGGCCAGCGCGCGCTCCATGTGGACGAAATCGTTCTGCGAAAACATCGGGTTCGGGTTATCCGTTCAGTGTTTCGTCGTGGTGGATCAGGCGAGCGACTTGAATGCGCCGCGCGCGGCTTCGATGGTGGCGTCGACGATCGCGTCGTCGTGCGCGCTCGACACGAAGCCGGCTTCGTACGCCGACGGCGCGAAGTACACGCCCGCATCCAGCATCTTGTGGAAGAACGTGTTGAAGCGCGGCACGTCGCAGCGCGAGATTTCCGCGAAGCTGCCCGGCACCGATTCCGAGAAGTACAGGCCGAACATGCCGCCTACGGAATCCGCCGCGAACGGCACTTTCGCTTCGCGCGCGGCATCCGTGAGACCTTGCACGAGGCGGGTGGTCTGACGCGACAGCGCATCGTAGAAACCCGGCGCCTGGATCAGTTGCAGCGTCTTGAGGCCAGCCGCGACCGCGATCGGATTGCCCGACAGCGTGCCCGCCTGATACACGCCGCCCAGCGGCGCGAGATGAGCCATGATGTCGCGCCGTCCGCCGAAGGCCGCCGCCGGCATGCCGCCGCCGATCACCTTGCCGAGGCAAGTGAGGTCCGGCGTAATGCCATACAGTTCTTGCGCGCCGCCCAGCGCGACACGGAAGCCGCACATCACTTCGTCGAAGATCAGCACGGCGCCGTACTCGGTGCACAGGCGCCGCAGCGCGCCGAGGAATTCCGGCGTTGCGCGCACGAGGTTCATGTTGCCCGCCACCGGCTCGACGATCACGGAAGCGATCTCGTTGCCGAATGCCTTGAACGCTTCTTCGAGCGCGGCGACGTTGTTGTATTCGAGCACCGTGGTGTGCTTGGCGATATCGACGGGCACGCCCGCCGAGGTCGGGTTGCCGAACGTCAGCAGGCCCGAGCCCGCCTTCACGAGCAGGCTGTCCGCGTGACCGTGATAGCAGCCCTCGAACTTGACGATGCGGCTGCGATTCGTGAAGCCGCGCGCCAGGCGCAGCGCGCTCATCGTCGCTTCCGTGCCGCTCGACACCATCCGCACCTGTTCCATCGAAGGCACCAGCTTGCAGATTTCCTCGGCAATCTCGATCTCGGCTTCGGTCGGCGCGCCGAACGAGAAGCCGTTCGCCAGCACGCGCTGCACGGCCTCCAGCACTTCGGGATGCACATGGCCGACGATCATCGGTCCCCAGGAGCCGATGTAGTCGATATAGCGCTTGCCCTCGGCGTCCCAGAAGTACGCGCCTTGCGCGCGCTCGATGAAACGCGGCGTGCCGCCGACCGAACGGAAGGCGCGCACGGGCGAGTTGACGCCGCCCGGAATGGTTTTCTGGGCGCGGTCGAAGAGTTCTTGATTGCTGGACATGAGCGTTGGACCTGCTTGGGTTGGGCTCGCGCGTCGAACGGCTGTGACGGCGCGAATGCAGTACAAGGGCGGTATCGATGCGGTGCAAGCGCTCGCCACGAAACGGCGCAGCGTTTGCACGAGCCTGAGAATGACCTCGTGAAATTGTACCGGAGTCGTGTGGAGTCGGCCGCGAGCCGCGCCGGGGCGGCGACGCGCCGACGGTTGCGCTCAGGTGTCGCCGCTATTGCCTTCGCCGTCGCCGGGTGGGCTATTCGGGCGTTTGGGCGAACTGAAGTACATCGCGACCCGCGCCGCGCGCTTGCCGGCAGCGGCCTTGTTCGCGGCGCTCCATGCTTGCGAAGCTTGCTCTTTGGTCGATTTGGCGGGTGCGTCCGCATGCGGCGCGACAACGGGCCGCGCGCGCTTGCCGGTGCGTTCGATCCACAGCTTTTCGAGCGCGCCTTCGGCCATCGGCTTGATGGAGATGCCGGAGGTTTGGGCATCCCATGTCTGCACGGAGAACGGATGCTTGCGCAGTTCGTCGCGCGTGATCACGACTTCATGATGGGCGTCGACCAGATAGTCGTAGACGAAATCGACGCACAGCCGGTAACCGCGCTTTTTGGTCGCGTCGGGCACTTCGTACGGCGCGCGCGTCACGTAGCCCGACGCGAACACGCCCTTCGGCTCCAGCGTCACGCGATGAATGAACACGCGGTCGCCCGGCAGGATGCTGCGCGAGAAGCCGCAGCCCCAGACATCGGCGACGGCTTCGCCGGCCGCGACGCGTTTGGCGACGTCCGGCAACTCGGGCCATGGCCACTTCTTCGGGCTCCAGATCAGCAGAAAGGCAGTCATCTGGGTCGGCAATCGGTATCGAAAGAACGGACGGCCAGCTTAACCGATAAGGCGAGGAAAGCACGGCGAGGGGTGACATCGGGCAGGGCGATTGCGGGCGTCGGGTACAATCGGGGGCCGTATCCGCAGCGCGGCACGGTCCGCTGGGCCCAGCATCGGCCGGTCTTCGCGCGCTGCTTCTCAATGGAATTCCATGTCTCAGGACGTCAGATCCCGGCCGGATGCCCGGCTGATTCTGCTGCTCGGCGCGCTTGCCGCGTGCGGGCCGATTTCAATCGATATGTACCTGCCCAGCCTGCCGTCGATTACGCAGGCGTTCAGCGTCAGCGTCGGCGCAGCGCAGAGCACGCTGACCAGCTTCATGCTCGGGTTTTCGATCGGCATGCTGCTATATGGTCCGATGTCCGATGCTTACGGGCGCCGTCCTGTGCTGCTCGGCGGCATCATCATGTACACGATTGCGACGATTGCCTGCGCGTTGTCGCCGTCGATCGGTGCGCTCATCACGTTTCGCTTCTTGCAGGCGCTTGGCGCGGGCGCGGCATCGGTGCTGGCGCGGGCGATTGCACGCGATGCGCATGGGCCGAGCGACGCGGCGCGCGTTCTGTCGATGCTCGCTATCGTCACGTCGATCGGGCCGTTGCTTGCGCCTTTGATTGGCGGGCAGTTGTTGCTGCTCGGCGGCTGGCGTGTCGTCTTCATCGCGCTGACGATTTTTGGCGCGGTCTGCGCCGTTACTGCGTTCTTGCGTGTTCCCGAGACGTGGCCTCGCGAGAAGCGCGCACACGGCGCGGTGCTGCAATCATTTGCCGCGTACGGCACGTTGCTGAAAGACCCCGTTACGTGGGGGCACATGCTGTGCGGCGGCATGGCGTTCGCGTCGATGTTCGCTTACATCACCGCTACGCCGTTCGTGTATATCGAGTACTTTCATGTGTCCGCGCAGCATTATGGGTTTCTGTTCGGGCTGAACATCGTCGGCATCATGCTCGGGAATTTCATCAACACGCGCGTGGTTGGGCGGACTGGGCCGCTGCCTGTCATTTCCGCTGCTGCGACTATCAGCTTCGTTGCGTCGTTGTTCGTTGCGTTGATGTGTCTGACGGGGTGGGGCGGGTTGTGGTCTATTGTCGCCGGGCTGTTTTTCGTAGTGGGCGTGGTTGGGGTGCTGTCGGCTAATTGCACGACGGATCTCATGCATCGCTATCCGCGTAATGCCGGCGCGGCGGCGGCTGTGTTTGGGGCTATGCAGCTTGCGCTTGGGGCTTTGTCTAGTTTTGCCGTTGGGCTTTGGCATGACGGGTCGCCGCAAGGGATGGGGGTCACGATTGCTGTGGCGGGTACGCTATGCTTTGTTGGGAGGGGGTTGGTTTTGCGGTGGCATTCGCGGGTTTAGCGGCGCAGGCGTTGGTTTTGGTTTGCTCGTGTTTGCGCTGGCATCCGCGTTTTGTTTCTGGTTTGCAAGCGTTGCCCCGCACAGGGGCGACGCTAGCAGACCAAAGCCATAACGCGGATGCCAGCAAAGAGGCAAAAAAACCAACCAAACGCCGCAGGCATAAAAGAAACCTCAATCCCGCGGCGACGCAGCCGCCCCATGACTCAGCCAGTCGAGCACAGCCGACGTATCCTCATCCGAGCCCTTGCGGGCCTTCGTCACAGCAGCGCTGACCTCAGAAGCCGGCGCAGCCCGCCGAATCGCCACCCCCACCGCAAGAATATCGATCATCAACAAATGCAGAACGCGAGAAATCATCGACAGTTGCGACTCGCGAATCTCGATATGATCGGTCTCCAGCGCCACAGTCGCGCGCTTCGCCAGCGGCGTATTGCTCGACGTAATCGCGATCACCTTGGCGCCCGCCTGCATCGCCACTTCCAGCACGCGCAGCAACTCCGGCGCACGCCCGGACTTCGACACAGCGACAATCACATCACCCTTACCGAGCAATGCAGCCGACGCCGCCTGCATATACAGATCGCCGTAGGCAATAGTCGGAATGCCGAACCGGAAGAACTTGTAATGCGCATCCTGCGCGACGATGTTCGAATTGCCGAGACCATAGAACTCGATGCGCCGCGCGCTGTTCAGCAAATCGATCGCCGCCTCGACGTGCTCGAAATTCAAATGCTCGCGCAACTGCAAAATCGCCGACACCGTGTTGTCCAGCACCTTCGCGCCGAAATCCGTCGCCGTATCGCCAAGATGAACCTGGCTGTGCGAGACGGGAATCGTGCCCGTCAAACCCGTCGCGAGCTTCAGCTTGAAATCCGACAAGCCCTGGCAGCCCAGTGAACGGCAGAAGCGGATCACCGTCGGCTGGCTCACGTCGGCCTTGCGCGCGATATCGACGATCGGATCGTTGATGATCGAACGCGGATGATTCAACGCGAGATCCGCGACACGCCGCTCGGCGGGCGTCAGCGCATCGCGCATCTGTCGAATGCGTTCGAACACCGCCGACGAACTGCCGCCCGCGCGATTCGACAACTGCTCCGCGAGAATCGCCGACACACCGAGAAACGCCGGATACTCCGCCGTAATCACATAAGTCGGCACGTTCTTCAGATACGCCTCGAAGCGGCCCTTCGCCTCGAAGCGCTGACGGAACGACGAGCGTGCGAACACCTCGCCCAACCGCGGCACGACGCCGCCGCCGATATAGATGCCGCCCAGCGCGCCAAGCGTCACCGCGATATTGCCCGCGAAGGTGCCGAGAATGCCGCAGAACACATCGATCGTTTCGGCCGCGAGTGCGTCGCCATCAAGACCTTTCTTGACGATCTCCGATACTTCGAGCGTCGCGGGCACGCGCTTCTTGTCGCGCTGAGCCAGCGCGCGATAGATCACTTCGATGCCGGGGCCCGCCGCCACACGTTCGAACGACACATGCGACCACTTCTTGCGCGCGTACTGCAAGACCAGGTCTTCGCGTTCGTCCATCGGCGCGAACGTCGCGTGGCCGCCTTCGCTGCCGAGCGCGATCCAGCGGTCGTCAGCGGGAATCAAACCCGACACGCCCATGCCCGTGCCCGGGCCGAGCAAGCCGATCACGCTGTTCTGCCGGCGCGAGCCGCCGCCCACCTGCACGCGCTGCGCATCGGTGAGACCCGGCAGCGCCATCGCCAGCGCGGTGAAATCGTTGACGACCAGCAGCGTATCGAAGCCCAGCGCACGGCGCGTCGCTTCGATCGAGAACGTCCAGTCGTGATTGGTCATGCTCACCTGATCGCCATCGACCGGGTTCGCGATCGCAATCGCCGCATGATTCACGCGGCCGATCTTGCTGTCCTTCAGATACTTCTTGATGACCTCTGCAACACCCGGATATTCCGCGCAGGGATAAACCAGAACCTGCGTGATTTCGCCGGGACCCGTCTCAAGCGCAAAGCGCGCATTGGTGCCGCCGATGTCGGCAAGCAGCCTCGGTCCGTCGGCGTGCTGCCCCGCGCCGGGGACAGTCTTAGTTTGCACACCAGTAGACATCGAGTCTCACTCCCTTGTCGTTCGCCAACGTCGAGATGGCATTTTTTTGTTGGGCGGCTGCGGCGGCGTTGAGCACGTCGAGCTTTTTCTGACCGGCAATCAGCAGGAACAACCGGTCGATCTTCTTCAAGGCGGACATCGACCAGCTCACGCGCGCATGCGGTGCGGCGCCGGGATGCACGGCGACGAACGGCTCGGCCGTCGAGATCGCGTGGTCCCACTCGGGCGCGTCCGCAAAAATCGATGCTGTGTGGCCGTCTTCGCCCATGCCGAGCACGGCGATATCGGGCAACTGACGATCGCCGCTCGCGACTTCGCCATTCAGCGCGGCAACGTAGGCATCGAGCGATTGCGTCGTATCCACGAGCGGAAGGAAGGCTGCGTCGCGCGCGGCATGCTGCAGCAACGTTTCGCGCGCGAGGCGCGCGTTGCTGGCGTTGTCGGTCTCGGGTACCCAGCGGTCGTCGACGAGCGTCACCGCGATGCGCTTCCAGTCGAACGGCTGCGTGGACAGGGTTTGCAGAAACGGACGCGGACTCGTGCCGCCGGACACGGCAAGCGTCGTCGCGCGGGCGCGGGTCGCGCTCGCACGGGCGGCGAGCGACGCATGTAACGCGTCGCCGACCGCCTTCGCCAGCGCGTCGGATTGGGCGCGCGGGTCGTCGAAAGCGTGAAGCTCGATCACTTCTCCTCCATGCTGCTTTCTTTGTTTGATCTGAATTGCTGCGGGGCGACGACGGTTCTCGATAAAAACCGAGGTCGACATGTCCCGCTGCTGCCGCTACCAGGCCTTTGCGATCCAGGTCCGGTGCGGCGATTCATGCTGTGTTCAACCGGTACTTCATACGGCGCGCTGCGAGCCAGACATCGATCATCGCAGGACAAAACAAAACGCGCCGCTCAAACGCCTATCCGCGTCGGTTCAATTCTCTTCTTCGAGCCAGCAGGTACCGTGCTGCGCGAGCATCGCGCTCGCTGCGGCCGGGCCCCACGTGCCCGCCGCATAAGGCTTCGGCTTGCCCGACGCGGCCCATTCGTTGAGGATCGGTTCGACCCACTTCCATGCCGCTTCCTGCTCGTCGCGACGCACGAAGAGGGCAAGGCGGCCATTGATCACGTCGAGCAGCAGACGCTGATATGCCTCCATCTGGCCTTCCTTGAAGAACTGATCGAAGGCGAGATCGAGGTGGACGCTCGACAGGTTCATCCCTTCGCCCGGCTTCTTCGCGAGGCAATAGAGGCGAATCGTTTCGTTCGGTTGCAGGCGGATCACGAGACGGTTCGCGCCTGCGCGCAACGCCGACGCGCCGAGCGCGGAATGCGGCACCGCACGGAAGTTGACGACGATCTCCGCGACGCGATCGGCCAGGCGCTTGCCCGTGCGCAGGAAGAACGGCACGCCCGCCCAGCGCCAGTTCTCGATCTCGACCTTCAGCGCGACGAACGTTTCCGTCGCGCTGTCGGTCTTCACGCCATGTTCCGTCGCATACGCAGGCACGGACGTGCCGCGAATGACACCCGCGTGATACTGGCCACGCACGGCGACCTTGCTGATATCGCGCGGATCGATCGGTTTCAATGCGCGCAGCACGCGCAGCTTTTCATCGCGGACGGAATCGGAGTCCATCGAATGCGGCGGTTCCATCGCGACGATCGAAAGCAGTTGCAGCAAATGGTTCTGCACCATGTCGCGCAACGCGCCCGTGTTGTCGTAGAAGTCGCCGCGCGCTTCGACGCCGAGTTCTTCCGCGATCGTGATCTGGATGCTCTCGACCCACTCGCGGCGCCACAGCGGCTCGAATAGCGCATTGCCGAAGCGCAGCGCCAGCAGGTTCTGCACGGGCTCTTTGCCGAGATAGTGGTCGATACGGTAGATCTGTTCTTCGGCGAAGATCTCGCCGACGGCGTCGTTGATCGCGTTCGACGAACGCAGATCGTAGCCAAGCGGCTTTTCCAGCACGATGCGCGCGTTTTCGTTCAAGCCGACGGACGCGAGCGCATGGCATATGGGAACGAACAGCGACGGGCCCGTGGCCAGATAGAACACGCGCGTACCGGATTGATCCTGCAGCGCATCACGCAGCTTCACGAAGTCTTCGGCCTTGCCGAGATCGAGCTTCACATACTCGATGCGGTCGATAAAGCTCGCCCACGCGTTTTCATCGATGCCGCTCTTCGCGACATGCGCCTTCACGTGTTCATTGACCCATTGCAGATAACCCGTACGGTCTTCCTCATGACGCGCGACAGCAACGATCTTGCCGCTCGCCGCGAGCATGCCTGCACGGTGCGCTTCATACAGAGCCGGGAGAATCTTGCGCATCGACAGATCGCCAGTTCCGCCGAAGAGAACGAAGGTGAAGCTAGAGTCGGTTTGCATGCGTCTCCGTGGGATATCTGATGGGCCTGTAAGGCGCCCGTAGTCCGATAAAATATTTTTTGACACTGAATTGTAGTTTAACTACAATCCAAATCAAGAGGTAACGTGAATTCGATGAAAAAAGCGTGCGGGGCTTGTGAAGAAGCGCCTTTTCGCGGGTACACGTAGCTTCCCTGCATGTTAACGGACAACGCGTTCCGGCATGCGCCAGAGTGCCCTTTGAGCGCGGCGCAGCATGACGGAGACGGGCGTTTTCATTGAATGACGTGCGCGGACCACCTCGAGTCTGCAACGCGCCGCAGTCAGAAGGCGGAGCAGGCAAAAATCAAAAGAGGAGACAGTTCTTGCATCGCAAATCACTCATCTCTTGAGCGTCACGCGGCCGAACCTCGGCTCGCCGGCACAACACACACCAACATGTGCCTGTCCGACGCTCGACCGTCCAGCGCATTGCCTGTTTGACCAACCATCACACCCTGGTGACATCAGGGGCCACTCGTTTTTAGTTCAGGTGTCTGGAGGAGATAAGCAATGAAATTCCGTGCGATCATGGGCGCCCTGTGCGCCGCAGGTCTGATGTGTGGCGTCGCCACGGCACAGGCGGCCGAATCGGTTGAAGTGCTGCACTGGTGGACCTCGGGCGGCGAATCGAAGGCTGTCGGCGTGCTGAAGGACGACCTGCAGAAGCAGGGATACACGTGGAAGGACTTCGCGGTGGCAGGCGGTGCGGGCGCAGCGGCCATGACGGCACTGAAGACCCAGGTGATCTCGGGCAACGCGCCGAGCGCGGCTCAGATCAAGGGTCCGCTGATCCAGGACTGGGCGTCGCAAGGCGTGCTGGTGAACATCGACTCCGTCGCGGGTGACTGGAAGAAGAACCTGCCGCCCGAAATCGACAAGATCATCCACGCCGACGGCCACTACGTCGCTGCGCCGTTCTCGGTGCACCGCGTCAACTGGCTGTACATCAACAAGGCAGCGCTCGACAAGGCGGGCGGCAAGGTGCCGACCACGTGGACTGAGTTCTTCGCTGTCGCCGACAAGATGAAGGCCGCCGGCATCCAGCCGATCGCGATGGGCGGTCAGCCGTGGCAAGACCTGACGCTGTGGGAAGACGTCGTGCTGTCGGAAGGCGCGGACTTCTACAAGAAGGCGCTGGTCGACCTCGACCAGAAGACGCTGACCTCGGACAAGATGGTCCAGGTGTTCGACACGGTCCGCAAGATCCAGGGTTACTTCGACAGCGGCCGCACGGGTCGCGACTGGAACCTGGCAACGGCGATGGTCATCAACGGCAAGGCCGGCATGCAGTTCATGGGTGACTGGGCGAAGGGCGAGTTCGCGAACGCGAACAAGAAGTCCGGTTCGGACTACATCTGCGCAGCGGTTCCGGGCACGGAGAAGTCCTACACGTTCAACGTCGACTCGTTCGTGTTCTTCCAGCAGAAGGGCCAGAAGGCTGCAACGGCCGGTCAGCTCGCGCTTGCGAAGACCATCATGAGCCCGGACTTCCAGGAGCAGTTCAGCCTGTACAAGGGTTCTATCCCGGTTCGCCTGGGCGTGTCGATGGATAAATTCGACGACTGCGCGAAGAAGTCCTACGCTGATGAACAGACGGCTATCAAGTCGGGCGGCTATGTGCCGTCGCTGGCTCACGGCATGGCTCAGCCGGACGCAGCAGCAGGCGCAATCTCGGACGTCGTGACGAAGTTCATGAACTCGAATCAGGACTCCAAGACGGCCGTTGCTGCACTCGCGAAGGCTGCGAAGACCAAGTAAGGCAGTCGTAGCACAGTTGTAGCAGAACGCCCGGCGCGCATGGCCTTGAATGATCCATGCGCGCCGGACGACGATGGTGCGATGCATCACCGCGCCTCTGCCGTTCCGGTGTCTTCCCCTGATGCCTGACGGCACAGTTCCAGGAGTCAAGTTGTGACTGCTTCTATTAGCGGAAACGCAAAAGGCACGGCGTCAACAGCACGCGTGTCGCCGATGGCGGCATTGGCCGACCGCTGGATGCCGAAGCTGGTGTTGTCTCCCAGCATTGTGATCAGCCTTGTCTTTGTCTACGGTTTCATTCTCATCACGGGTTATCTGTCGCTGTCGACGTCGCGATTGATGCCTCGTTACGATTTCGCCGGTTTCGACCGGTACGTCGAACTGTTCGATAACGACGTCTGGTGGACGTCGGCGGCGAACCTTGGCTGGTTCGGCATTCCGTTTATCGCGATCTGCGTCGGCCTGGGCCTGTTCCTCGCGATCCTGCTCGACCAGAAGATTCGCAATGAAGGCGCCTTGCGCGCGGTGTTCCTGTATCCGATGGCGCTGTCGTTCATCGTGACGGGCACGGCGTGGCAATGGATTCTGAACCCCGACCTCGGCTTCCAGAAAGTGCTGAACGACTGGGGCTGGACGAGCTTCTCGTTCGGCTGGCTGGGCGATCCCGACAAGGCGATTTTCTGCGTCGTGATTGCAGCGGTGTGGCAATCCACAGGCTTCGTGATGGCACTGTTCCTCGCCGGTTTGCGCGGCGTGGACAGCGAAATCTTCAAGGCTGCGCAAGTGGACGGCGCGACGCTGCCCACTATCTACCGCAAGATCGTGATTCCGAGCATGCGTCCGGTGTTCTTCTCGGTGCTGCTGATTCTCTGCCACATCACGATCAAGACCTTCGACCTCGTCGTCGCATTGACGGCGGGCGGTCCGGGCACATCGTCGTCGCTGCCCGCGATGTTCATGTACACGTTTTCGTTCAACCGTGGGCAACTGGGCGTCGGCGCTGCATCGTCGATGATGATGCTCGCAACCGTCGTGGCCGTGCTCGTGCCGCTGATGTATCTCGAATCGAGGAGCACGCGCAATGCAGCCTAAGATGAATTTCAGCCGTGCTGTCATCTACGCGGCGCTGATTCTGTTTGCGTTGTACTTCCTGTTCCCGCTGTACGTGATGCTGTCGACGTCGTTCAAGGACATCGACCAGCTGCGCAGCGGCAACCTGCTGACGCCGCCGACGCATTGGACCTTCGCGCCGTGGATCAAGGCGTGGAGCGAAGCGTGTACGGGCGTGCGCTGCGAAGGCATGCAACCTTTCTTCTTCAATTCGGTGAAGATGGTGATCCCCGCCGTGCTGCTGTCGTCGATCATCGGTGCGTTCAACGGTTATGTGCTGACGCACTGGCGCTTCCGTGGCGCGGATGCGTTCTTCACGATGCTGCTGGTCGGCTGCTTCATCCCGTTCCAGGCCATCCTGCTGCCGATGGCGCGTGTGCAAGGCTACTTCGGCCTGTCGAACACGATTGGCGGGCTGGTGCTGGTGCACGTGGTCTACGGTATCGCGTTCACGACGATGTTCTTCCGTAACTTCTACGTGAGCGTGCCGGCTGAACTGGTGAAGGCGGCGCGTATCGACGGCGCCGGCTTCTTCATGATCTTCACGAAGATCATGATGCCGATCTCGCTGCCGATTTTCATGGTGTGCCTGATCTGGCAATTCACGCAGATCTGGAATGACTTCCTGTTCGGTATCGTGTTCTCCGGCGTCGATTCGATGCCGATCACCGTGGCGCTGAACAACCTCGTGAATACGTCGACGGGCGTGAAGGAATACAACGTCGACATGGCGGGCGCGATCATCGCGGCACTGCCGACGCTGCTCGTCTACGTGATCGCCGGCCGCTATTTCGTGCGCGGCCTGACGGCGGGCGCGGTGAAGGGTTAATTTTTGTGTAGGCCGCTGCTTGCGTGTTGACGTGAGCGGCGGTGCTCAACGGTATTCGGCTCGCGTCGCCAGCTAGCGACGCATCCGCAGTACAGAGACTAGAGGATTCACAGCATGGCAAGCCTTTCCATCCGTGACGTGTACAAGACCTACCCGAACGGGGTGCCTGTCCTGAAGGGTGTCAATATCGACATCGAAGACGGTCAGTTCCTGATTCTCGTCGGCGGCTCGGGCTGCGGTAAGTCGACGCTGCTCAACATGATCGCCGGTCTCGAGACCGTGACGAAGGGCGATATTCAGATCGGCGGCAAGACGGTGAACAACCTGTCGCCGAAAGATCGCGATATCGCGATGGTGTTTCAGTCGTATGCGCTGTATCCGTCGATGACGGTGCGCGAGAATATTTCCTTCGGGTTGAATATCCGCAAGGTGGCGAAGAGCGAGCAGGATCAGATTGTGGCTCGCGTTTCGAAACTGCTGCAGATCGAGCATTTGCTGGATCGGAAGCCGGGGCAGCTGTCTGGCGGCCAGCGTCAGCGGGTGGCGATGGGGCGTGCTTTGGCTCGCGATCCGGCGATGTTCCTGTTCGATGAGCCGTTGTCGAACCTCGATGCCAAGCTGCGGATCGAGATGCGCTCGGAAATCAAGCTGCTGCATCAGCGTTTGGGTACGACCATCGTTTATGTGACGCACGATCAGATCGAGGCTATGACGCTGGGCGATCGTATTGCTGTCATGAAGGATGGTGTCGTTCAGCAGTTTGGGGCGCCGCAAGAGATTTATGATTCGCCTTCTAACCTCTTCGTTGCCGGGTTTATCGGTGCGCCGCCGATGAACTTCATTCAAGGTAAGGTTGTTGAGCAAGGTTCGGGTGTTGGCCTTGAGCTTGATACGGGTGTGAAGCGGTCGGTGCTGAATCTGCCTTTCGATGGCGCAGTGAAGTCGCATATCGGGCAGGATGTGATTCTGGGGCTGCGTCCTGAACGTATCACCGATGCGCGTAATGCTCACAATGCTGAAGACGCGAAGCTGCAAGCGATCGACGTTAAGGTCGATGTGATTGAGCCTACGGGGCCGGATACTTTGGTGTTCGCGCAGGTGAATGGCAAGCGCATCGTTAGCCGCGTTCACCCGAGTTCGAATCCGCTGCCGGATCAAAACATGGCGCTGATGTTTGATGTTTCTAAGGCGGTTCTGTTTGATCCTAAGACGGAAGAGCGGATTGCTTAATAGCAACGGTTAGCGATTTAGCCGCAAAAAGAAGGTCTCGGAGTAGTGCCCGAGACCTTTTTTGTTTTTTAGGCCAGCATAGAGCTATTGCGAGAACATGCTAGTCCCTTGGAGTATCGAAGAACTTGCGGAAACTTAATTTGTAGAATCGCGCGATCGCGTCGAGTACAGCAATTGGCACCTTAGGAATTCTTGCTGCGGCTCGTCTCTCTGATGTCCAGATTCCTGTGTCGGTGACGTATGTCGACAAAAGCCCCAACGAATCCGTATCGCAGTTGGATTTGAGACGGCCATAACTCCTCGCAATCAAATCACTTGGAAGCGTGTCAACGCGCTGTGACCACGGAGGCTCAACAATGCCCGCGTCTGCGTCAACCACGTTGGGCCGATTTGCGGTCGGTCGTCGACTGCGCCGCGTGTGAAGATGTGGCTCAGTGCGGCAATCTGACATCCAACTTAAACGTCACCAACCGCGCCACGAGAATAAACCCCGTAGCAATCAACACGCTGTAAACAGTATCGAAGTTGATGTAATCCAGCAGCAGATAAAACCAACACCCAACCAACGCGCAAGTCGCATAGGGCCGCGAATCACGAAGAATGAGCGGCACCTCATTACAAATCACATCCCGAATAATCCCGCCGAACACGCCCGTAGCAACGCCCATCATCGAAGCCACGAACCACGGCATCTGCGCATCGAGCGCACGGGACGTCCCCGAGATACTAAACAGCCCTAAGCCAATAGCATCTGTGACGAGCAGCACGCGTTCATTGATCACGCGATCAAAAGTCCGAAGCACGAGTGGCGCGAAACAGCACAGCACAAAGATCACGATCGGATACCACTGATGCTCGACCCAGGAGAACGGTCTCCGATCCAGCAAGATATCTCTGACTGTCCCGCCGCCAAAAGCCGTCGCCATAGCGACCAGAAAAGTCCCAACCCCATCAAGCCGTTTCGTACGGGCCTCGACCAGACCAGAAATGGCGTACGAGAGAATAGCGATCGCTTCCATGATGGCAAGCGCGAGAGTGAGACGAGGATGCATCGTTGAAAAGCCTTCTCAGACTTTGCCGGACGACGAAGAGGAGGACCCGGGACCAACCGACCCAGGCTGCAACAACACCAGCACGGCACCTGCGCCACCATCATGCGCACGAGCTTGAGAAAATGCGATCACTTCTTCCTTCTGCACGAGCCACGCTCGAACCTTGCCTTTGAGCACAGGTTCTTTCCCAATCGATCCAAGCCCTTTCCCATGAATCACCCGCAAGCATCGCAATCCGCGTTTGCTCGATTCACGAATGAACTCAGACAGCGCCTCACGCGCTTCTTCGCGACGCATCCCATGTAAATCAAGCTGCGCCTGGACAATCCAGGCACCGCGCCGAAGCTTCTTAACGATTTCCTGGCTCACACCCGGCCGACAATAGGAAAGCGACTCATCGGTGTCGAGCAGGACTTCAGGATCGAACTCATCGGAGATTGCCTCATGCAGCACGGCTTCTTCATCGAGTTTCGTCTGAACGGGAACCGGAGCTGGTGGCGTACGAGGCACGGTGGCGCGCGGTTTCGCGCCAAGCGGCGCGACTTCACCGATTTCACGCCGAAACAGATCAGCATCCGCAGCCGCTTCACGCGATGCTTGCGCCGCCGCGGCTTTCTGACGTTGAGCGCGTTGCGAAGCGCCTTTCAACGCATCGCGCAGACCACCAAGCCCAGCCAACCCGGCACCGGAGTCGACCAACGGCTTTTTCGACGAAGACGAAGACAACGACGAACCCGAGCCAGACAACGCCGACGAGTCAGCATTAGCAGGCGCAGCCGCCGCACTACGCGGCCGTTTCGGTTCGCTCGGATGGGGCAGATTCTTAGGCATGGCGATCAGACGTTGATTTGACGCGGACAACAGACAAACACCCTCAGCAAGCCGGGCAAAGAAAAAACAAAAAGGGCCGCCGGCATCCCGCCGCGGCCCTTCGAACTTCAACCATCTCAACAACCGCGGCAAGCAGATGTCTGCCGCTATTCTACCGATCCGCGTCTATCGTTCTACCGAAGACACAACCCGGCAAACCGGGACGCGTCAACAACGATCAACGCTCGGCTTCGGCGCTCATCGCGCGCTCGCCGATCGACTCATGGATGCTTTCCAGATAACGCTGCGCATCCAGCGCCGCCATACAGCCCGTGCCGGCGCTCGTGATCGCCTGACGGTACACGTGATCCTGCACGTCGCCCGCCGCGAATACGCCCGGCACGCTCGTGCCCGTCGCATTGCCCGTCAGACCGCCATTCGTGATGATGTAGCCGTTCTTCATCTCCAGCTGGCCTTCGAAGATATCCGTGTTCGGCTTGTGGCCGATCGCGACGAACAGACCTTGCAGTTCGATATCGGTGGTGGCGCCCGTCTTCACGTCCTTGATGCGCAGACCGTTGACGCCGCCGTCATCGCCCTTCACTTCGTCGAGCGTGTGGTTCCACTTGATCTCGACGACGCCTTCCTTTTCCTTCTCCAGCAGACGGTCAATCAGGATCGGCTCGGCGCGGAACTTGTCGCGACGGTGGATCACCGTGACCTTCTTCGCGATGCCCGCCAGATACAGCGCTTCTTCAACGGCCGTATTGCCGCCGCCGACCACGGCGACGTGTTGCTGCTTGTAGAAGAAGCCGTCGCAGGTCGCGCATGCCGACACGCCGCGGCCCATGAACAGTTCTTCCGACGGCAGGCCGAGATATTGCGCGGACGCGCCCGTCGCGATGATCAGCGAATCACACGTGTACTCGCCCGAATCGCCGATCAGGCGGATCGGCTTCTCGTCGAGCTTGGCGGTGTGGATGTGGTCGAAGATGATTTCGGTGTTGAAGCGCTCGGCGTGCTCGAGGAAGCGCGCCATCAGCTCCGGACCTTGCACGCCGTTGGCGTCGGCGGGCCAGTTTTCGACGTCCGTCGTGGTCATCAGCTGGCCGCCTTGCGCGAGGCCCGTGACGAGCACGGGCGACAGGTTGGCGCGCGCCGCATAGACGGCCGCCGTGTAGCCGGCAGGGCCGGAACCGAGAATCAGAACCTTCGCGTGTTTGGTCGGGGAAGCTGGCATGATCGAAATCCGTAAAAAGCGTCGGTCGGCGGCGAAAGATCGGCTGCCATGACCGGCGGTACTGGCGTCGAGCCGGAAAACCTGCTTGACACGTTAGTTGGGTATCAGCGCCGTATTATAAAGGGCAGGGCTGGCGGCTGCTTCATGAAGCTTTACGATGAAACCGATAGTCCATGCCAAACGCTTAACCCCATTTCAGCGCCAAAACCGGCCGAAAACGCGCGTGTTTTGCCCCAAAACGTATGGGAATTACGACATTCCTGGCCGTTCGGCCGACGTTACTGTCATTTACAGCCTTGCACGCAACAGTGCGTTTACAATAGTCGCCGACGAACGACAGGCGGCTTGCCGGCAGGATTCGGGTCAACGCGTCGGCACCTGGATTGATCCCGACGGTGAATCGAAGGGCAACGGGAACCGGCCGTGAGACCGGGAACCTGAAACCGCTGCAGGCCGCACACGCAACAGGCTCAATGGCAAAAGCTCCCTATTCCGCGAACGCGCAGGCATTGCCTCATCGCATGTCGCGCCTTTTCACCGAAATCCGCTGGATTCTTCAGGTGGCGCTCGGCGTTTTCCTCGTGATGGCGCTGATCAGCTACAGCCGCCGCGACCCAAGCTGGACGCATGCGGCGCAGGTCGATCACATTTCGAACTGGGCCGGCCGTGTCGGTGCCTGGACCTCTGACATTTTCCTTCTGCTCTTCGGCCTGTCCGCCTGGTGGTGGATCGTGCTGATCGCGCGCCGCATTTCGGCGAACTACAAGCGCATCACGCATCACGAAGAACCCGATGAAGACGCGCCGCGCGACCACAGCTGGCTCGCGGACGTGTTCGCGTTCGTGCTCGTGCTGCTCGCCTGCGACGGCATCGAGGCGCTGCGCATGTGGTCGCTGAAAGTGCAGTTGCCGCGTGCGCCGGGTGGCGTGGTCGGCGAGGCGGTCGCGAAGGGCGTCTCGCATGCGCTCGGCTTCACGGGCGGCACGCTGGCGCTGCTGATCGCGCTGGGCATCGGCTTGTCGCTGTACTTCCGGTTCTCGTGGCTGTCGGTGTGCGAGAAGGTCGGCGACTCGATCATCAACGGTGTCACGCTGGCCAAGCTGCGCCGCGAAGCGGGCCGCGACCGCAAGCTCGGCGAAGCGGCGGCCGTGAAGCGCGAAGGCAAGGTCGTACAGAGCCGCGTGAAGAGCGAGGAACACGAGCCCGTCGTGATCGTGCCGCCCGTGACGAAGCCGGAGAAATCGGAGCGCGTCGAGAAAGAACGTCAGGTGCCGCTCTTCGACAGCTTGCCCGGCGATTCCACGCTGCCGGCCATTTCGCTGCTCGACCCCGCGCCTGCATCGCAAGAAACCATTTCCGCCGATACGCTTGAATTCACCTCGCGTCTCATTGAGAAGAAGCTGAAGGATTTCGGCGTCGATGTGAGCGTGGTTGCGGCTTATCCTGGTCCCGTGGTCACGCGTTACGAAATCGAACCCGCTATCGGCGTGAAGGGAAGCCAGATCGTGAATCTGGCGAAGGACCTGGCGCGCTCGTTGTCGCTGACCTCGATTCGCGTCGTCGAGACGATTCCGGGCAAGAACTTCATGGCGCTCGAACTGCCGAACCAGCGTCGTCAGACGGTGCGGCTGTCGGAGATTCTCGGCTCGGCCGTGTATGCCGACGCCGGCTCGCCGCTGACGATGGGTCTCGGCAAGGACATCGGCGGCAAGCCGGTGTGCGCGGACCTCGCAAAGATGCCGCACTTGCTGGTCGCGGGTACGACGGGTTCGGGCAAGTCGGTCGGTATCAACGCGATGATTCTCTCGCTCTTGTATAAGGCGAGCGCGGATCAGGTGCGAATGATCCTGATCGATCCGAAGATGCTCGAAATGAGTGTCTACGAAGGCATTCCGCATTTGCTGTGTCCGGTCGTCACGGATATGCGCCAGGCCGGTCACGCGCTGAACTGGACCGTCGCCGAAATGGAGCGCCGCTACAAGCTGATGAGCAAGCTCGGCGTGCGTAACCTCGCGGGCTTCAACAACAAGATCGACGAAGCGGCCAAGCGCGAAGAGAAGATTCCGAATCCGTTCAGCCTGACACCGGACGAGCCGGAACCGCTGTCGCGTCTGCCGCACATCGTCGTCGTGATCGACGAACTGGCTGACCTGATGATGGTCGTCGGCAAGAAGGTTGAAGAACTGATCGCGCGTATCGCACAGAAGGCGCGTGCGGCGGGTATTCATCTGATTCTCGCGACGCAGCGTCCGTCCGTCGATGTCATCACCGGCCTCATCAAGGCGAACGTGCCGACGCGGATGGCGTTCCAGGTGTCGTCGAAAATCGACTCGCGCACCATTCTCGATCAGCAGGGCGCGGAATCGCTGCTCGGCATGGGCGACATGCTGTATCTGCCGCCGGGCTCCGGCTTGCCGGTGCGCGTACACGGCGCGTTCGTGTCCGACGACGAAGTGCATCGCGTCGTCGAAAAGCTCAAGGAACAGGGCGAGCCGAACTATATCGAAGGGCTGCTCGAAGGCGGCGTGTCGGGCGAAGGCGACGAAGGCTCGGCTGACGCGTCGGGAACCGGCGCGGCCGGTGGCGAGTCCGACCCTCTGTACGATCAGGCGGTCGAAATCGTCGTCAAGAATCGCCGCGCGTCGATCTCGCTCGTGCAGCGGCATCTGCGCATCGGCTACAACCGCGCCGCGCGTCTGCTCGAACAGATGGAGCAGTCGGGGCTGGTGTCGCCGATGTCGTCGAACGGCAACCGTGAAATTCTGGTGCCGGCGCGCGAGACGGATTGATCTCCGGCGCTTCATTCATGTGACTGATGACGGACAGCGGCACGCGTCGAGCGTAGCCGCTGTTTTGGTTCACACGCTTCGGTTTGGTTAAGGGAGAAAACAATATGCTGCAAATCGTTGGGTCTAAGACCCGTCTTGGCAGTCTGATGCGCACGCTGGCTTTCGGCGCATCGATGCTCATCGCGTCGCATGCGTTCGCAGGCGGCACGGATCAACTTAAGCAGTTCGTGTCGCAAGTGCATTCGGCGCGCGGCGAATTCGTACAGACGGAAGTGCGCGCACCGAGCAACACGCAGCAACAGGCGAGTGGCGTGCTGTCGACGCAAAACGGGACGCAGAACAAGGTGTCGAGCGGCACGTTCACGTTCGCGCGTCCGGGCAAGTTCATCTGGGCGTATGAGAAGCCGTACGCGCAGCTGCTGCAGGCCGACGGCGACAAGCTCTACGTCTACGACAAAGACCTGAATCAGGTCACGGTGCGCAAGCTGGGCGGCGCGCTGGGCGCGAGCCCGGCGGCGATCCTGTTCGGCAGCAACGATCTCGACAAGAACTTCACGCTGAAGGATGCGGGCGTGAAGGCGGGCATCGACTGGCTCGAACTGATTCCGAAGTCGAAGGACACGCAGTTCCAGCGCGTCGGCATCGGCTTTCGCGACGGCAACCTCGAAGCGATGGAACTGCACGACGTGTTCGGCAACGTGACCCTGCTCAAATTCTCGAACATCCAGAAGAACCCGTCGCTGCCCGCCGACGCATTCAAATTCACGGTGCCGAAGGGCGCCGACGTGATCAACGGCTAATTACGTCGTTTACGCCTGAAGGCCGGGCGACGGATGCGCGGCCTTCATATCGTCGATAAACGCATCGACGATTTCCGTCCGATGCTGCCGCATGCGCGTGACCATGTGAAACGCGACGCGGTAGCCCATCTGCTGCGGGTTCAGCGCGGCGAGCAAACCTTCCTTCACATACGGCGCGGCGAAGTGCCCCGGCAGATAGCCGAGGTGATGTCCCGACAGCACGAGCATCGCGACGGCTTCCATGTTGTCGGCGACGGCCGTGACGTTGTGCGGCGTCGCCGACGCTTCGGCCTCGGGCAGCGGATAGCTGCGCCACGCCCATTCATGCTGGGCCGCTTCGACGGGCGCGACATTGCCTGCTTGAGCGAACAGCGGATGTCCCTTTGCGCAGTAAGCGAACTGTTCCTCGGAAAAAATCTCCGTGTATTCGAGCGACGGCACGCGATGCCAGAAATATCCGATGCCGATCTGAATCCGTCCGCTCAGCAGCAATTCTTCGAGTTCGCCCGGCGAGCGCACGAGAATTGAGAAACGCACGGATTCGTCCCGGGCGCGAAACCGCGCGATTGCATCGCTGATCCGCGCACTTTCCGACACGGGCGTGTGTCCGATCATCCCGATTCCGAGTGTCCCGACCAGCTTTCGTCCGACATTTCGCGCCTGCGCGCCGAACGCATCGACGGCGGAAAGCAGCGCGCGCGCCGCTTCGACGAACTGCTCGCCTCGCGCGGTCAGGCTAAATCCGCTGCGGCCGCGTTCGCACAGCCGGTAGCCCAGACGGGTTTCGAGCGTCGATAGTTGGGTGCTGATCGTGGATTGCCCTACATTCAAGGTAGCCTGCGCGGGCGAAACGCCGCCCGCGTCCACGATGGCGAGGAACACGCGGATCAGGCGAAGGTCTAGATCGGTGAGTTGCGAGAACATACGGCAGGATACATCGGTGCAAATCGATGTGAAGTTTTTTCTGTTGGCATTTTATCTTCGCCGGAACTGCACAAAAATAAGAAATGCCCCGGCGTCGTGCGCTTTGCGGCGGCTGGATTCAACGCTTTATCAAGACACTGTGCCTTTCATTGGCGAACCACGATGAATACTTCCTCGAATTTCATTTCCCCGGACCTGACGGAGCGGCCGCAGCCGTTGTCGGGCAACGCGATGCCGCGCTCGGGCGGGATCGCCACCATGATGCGGTTGCCGAATGTCGGGTCAGCGGAAGGGCTCGACGTGTGTTTCGTCGGTGTGCCGTTCGATCTGGGCACATCGAACCGCACGGGCGCGCGCTTCGGGCCGCGTCAGATTCGCGCGGAATCGGTGCTGCTGCGTCCGTACAACATGGCGACGCGTGCCGCGCCGTTCGACTCGCTGCGCGTCGCCGATATCGGCGACGTTGCGATCAATCCGTACAACCTGCTGGATTCGATTGGCCGGATTGAGCGTGCTTACGACGAAATCTTGCAACACGGCGCGAAGCCGATCACGCTGGGCGGCGATCACACGATCGCGCTGCCGATCCTGCGCGCGATTCATCGCAAATACGGCAAGGTCGGCCTGATTCACGTCGACGCGCATGCGGACGTCAACGACACGATGATGGGCGAAAAGATCGCGCATGGCACGCCGTTCCGCCGCGCGGTCGAAGAGGGCCTGCTGGATTGCGACCGCGTCGTGCAGATCGGTCTGCGCGGCACGGGTTACGCGGCAGAAGACTTCGACTGGTGTCGCGATCAGGGCTTCCAGGTCGTGCAGGCCGAGGCATGCTGGAATCAATCGCTGGTGCCGCTGATGTCGCGCGTGCGCGAGCAGATGGGCGACGGCCCCGTCTACATCACGTTCGATATCGACGGGATCGATCCCGCTTTCGCGCCGGGCACGGGTACGCCGGAGATCGCGGGTTTGACCGTGCCGCAGGCGCTCGAAATCATTCGCGGCGCGCGCGGCCTGAATATCGTTGGCTGCGATCTGGTGGAAGTCGCGCCGCCGTACGATCCGTTCGGCACGACGGCGCTGCTCGGCGCGAATCTCGCGTTCGAATTGCTGTGCGTGCTGCCGGGCGTCGAGTATCGGCCGGCGGGGCGCTAAACCCCGAAGCAGAATAAAAAACGCCCCGTGACCTGTGTCACGGGGCGTTTTTTCGTGCTTCGTTTATGCGTAAGCCTGCTTGCGCGGCGACACGAGCGCGAGATAACAGACCGCCCCAATGACCAGCGCCGGCAGCGTCGCGCCGAGATTCGGCAGCCACTGGTTGATGGCCTGATAGGCGGCGATGCCGACCGCCCACGCGATAAATGCGCTCACGTGCCAGCCGCCCGAGAAGCCATATCGGCCTTGCGTATCGGCGAGCGCGGCGGCGTCGATGCGGCGCTTGCGCACGATGAAATGATCGACCAGCACCACGCCGAACAGCGGTGCGAACACCGAACCGATCAGCAGCAGGAAGTTCTGGTACTTCGCCATCGGCACGATCAGCGCGATCAGCGTGCACAGCGCGCCGAATGCGGCGGACAGCAGCGGCACGCTCGCACGCGTCCAGAACGTACCCGTCGAGACAGCCGCCGAGTGCACGTCGGCGAACGCGTTGTCGATCTCATCGATCAGCACCAGCAGCAGCGCGAGGCCGCCGCCCGCTTGCGCGAGCGCCGTCGTCAGCAGCGCGTCGCCGCCGCCCGCCGCGAGTCCGTACACCGCGCCGAGCGCGTAGAACCAGATATTCGCAATGCCGTAGCCGAGAATCGTGCCGCGGAACGTCTCGCCCGCCTTGCGGCCGAAGCGCGTGTAGTCCGCGATCAGCGGCAGCCACGACAGCGGCATCGCGACGACGAGATCGACGGCGCCGCCGAACGACATCTCGCCATTGCCCGGACGGCGCATCAGCGCGCCGAGATCGTGCTGCGCAAGGACGGCGTAGGTGAGCCACGCGGCGCCCGCGAGCAGCAGCCAGATGCCCCACGAGCGCAGAAAGCGCCGCACGAACGACAGCGGGCCGCTGATGGCCAGCAGCGTGGCCAGCACGCCGAAAATCAGCGTCCAGACGAGCGGTGCCGAGAAGCCGAATGCCTGTTTCGACAGCGCATCGGCGGAATCGCGCATCACGATCACTTCGAACGAGCCCCAGCCGACCAGCTGGATCATGTTCAGCACGGCGGGAATCGACGCGCCGCGCACGCCGAGCGTCGGGCGCAGCGACGACATCGCGGCAAGCCCCGTGTCCGTGCCGATCACGCCCGCGAGCGCGAGCAGCACGACGCCGATCACACTGCCGATCAGGATCGCCAGCAACGCATGCGGCAATGACAGGCCGGGTACCAGCAGCGCACCCGCCTGCGCGACCAGCAGCCCGATGCCGAGCGAAAACCACAGCGCGAATGCGTCGCTCGTTTTGAACGCGCGGCGCGAGTCCGGTACCGGCTTGAGCGGTGCGTAGGTCGAACCGGCTTCGCCGGCGATTGGTTCCTGAACCATCGAAATTTTCCTGTCTGTCTGTCGTTGTCGTGTCGGCCGTGCGTGCGGCCTTCTTGTTTGGCTCGTGCGGTACGCGCCTTGCGGACCGCTCATCAGAAACAGCCTATAACGTTTGCCGCGGGCCTCGCCGCGCGGCGGCTGTCATAATGCACAACTCTGCATGCGCCGCAGCCCGCCGGATGACGGTTTCGCGCGGTTGCATGCCGTTCAGGGCCAAGCCGTCGCGCGTCCGGTGCTGCATTCTGTGCATCGTGACGGTTTATACCCGAAAAGCCGAGATTATCCCCAAAACGCCATGTTCGAAGAAACCCGCGCCAATGTTCCGCTCGCCGAGCGCCTGCGGCCCCGCACCATCGACGATGTCATCGGGCAGAAGCATCTGCTCGGCCCGAACAAGCCGCTGCGCGTCGCGTTCGAGTCGGGCGAAGCGCACTCGATGATCCTCTGGGGCCCGCCGGGCGTCGGCAAGACCACGCTCGCGCGGCTGATGGCCGACGCGTTTCATGCGCAGTTCATCGCGCTGTCGGCGGTGCTGTCGGGCGTGAAGGACATCCGCGAAGCCGTCGAAACCGCGCAGATCCATCGCGCCAACGGTCATCAGACGCTGGTGTTCGTCGACGAAGTCCATCGCTTCAACAAGAGCCAGCAAGACGCGTTCTTGCCGCACGTCGAGTCGGGGTTGTTCGTGTTCGTCGGCGCGACGACGGAAAACCCGTCGTTCGAGGTGAACAGCGCGTTGCTGTCGCGGGCCGCCGTCTACGTGCTCAAGAGTCTCGACGCCGACGAGCAGCGCGAACTGCTGGACCGCGCGCAGAAGGAGCTGGGCGGCTATACCTTCACCGACGAAGCGCGCGACGCCTTGATCGGTTCGGCCGACGGCGACGGCCGCAAGCTGCTGAACAATATGGAGATCGTCGCGCGCGCGGCGGCGCAGCAGAAGAAAACGGATATCGACGGCGAACTGCTCGCCAGCGCGCTATCCGAAAACCTGCGCCGCTTTGACAAGGGCGGCGATGCGTTCTACGACCAGATCAGCGCCTTGCACAAGTCGGTGCGCGGCAGCAATCCGGACGGCGCGCTGTACTGGTTTTGCCGGATGCTCGATGGCGGAGCGGACGCGCGTTACCTGTCGCGGCGCCTCGTGCGGATGGCATGGGAAGACATCGGCCTCGCCGATCCACGCGCCGCGCGCATCGCGCTCGACGCCGCCGAAACCTACGAACGTCTCGGCACCCCCGAAGGCGAACTGGCGCTCGCGCAGGCGGTGATCTATCTCGCTGTCGCGCCGAAGTCGAACGCGGGGTACAACGCGTACAACCAGGCGCGCAGCTTCGTCGGCAAGGACCAGTCGCGGGCCGTGCCCGTCCATCTGCGCAACGCGCCGACGAAACTGATGAAGGAACTCGGCTACGGCCACGAGTACCGCTACGCGCACGACGAACCCGACGCCTATGCCGCCGGCGAAACCTATCTGCCCGACGGGATGCGCGACCCGCACTGGTATCAGCCGACGCCGCGCGGGCTCGAAGGCAAGATCGGCGAGAAGTTGTCGCGTCTTGCCGACCTCGATGCGCAATGGCGCAGCGAGAACCGCAAGAAAAGCTGAGCCGCGCGTTGCGCCTGACCCGACAATGCCGCCGGCCAGCCGCGCCGGTGCGCTAAAATCGCCCATTCATACAACGAACTGTCGCCCCTTCCCATGCTTGACATCCAGCTGCTGCGCAAAGACATCGATGGCGTCGCGAAACGCCTCGCCGATCGCGGCTACACCCTCGACGTCGCGGCTTTCTCCGCGCTCGAAGCCGAACGCCGCGCCATCCAGACCCGTACCGAAGAGCTGCAGGCAAAGCGCAACAGTCTGTCGAAGCAGATCGGCGCGATGAAAGGGCGGGGCGAGGACACGTCGGCGGTGATGGCCGAAGTGGGCGGACTCGGCGACGAGATGAAGGCGTCGGCGGTGCAGCTCGAAGACATCCAGAAGCGTCTGTCCGACCTGCTGCTCGGCGTGCCGAACCTGCCGCACGAAAGCGTCCCCGTCGGCAACGACGAAGCGGGCAATGTCGAAGTGCGCCGCTGGGGCACGCCGCGTCAGTTTGATTTCGAGGTGAAGGATCACGTCGACGTCGGCACGCCGCTCGGCCTCGATTTCGAAACGGGTGCGAAGCTCTCGGGCGCGCGCTTCACGATGCTGCGCGGACAGATCGCGCGTCTGCACCGCGCGCTCGCGCAGTTCATGATCGACACGCACACGCAGCAGCACGGCTACACGGAAATCTACACGCCGTACATCGTCAATCCTGAAATCCTGTTCGGCACGGGCCAGTTGCCCAAGTTCGCCGACGACATGTTCCGTGTCGAAAAGGGCGGTGGCGAAAACACGGTCACGCAGTATCTGATCTCGACGTCGGAAATCTCGCTGACGAACACGGTGCGCGAGAGCATCGTCGATGCCAACGAACTGCCTATCAAGCTGACGGCGCACTCGCCGTGCTTCCGTTCGGAAGCGGGTTCGTACGGCCGCGACACGCGTGGCATGATCCGTCAGCATCAGTTCGACAAGGTCGAGATGGTGCAGGTCGTTGCGCCGGACACGTCGTATGACGCGCTCGAGCAGATGGTCACGCACGCGGAAACGATCCTGCAGAAGCTCGAACTGCCGTATCGCGTAATCACGCTTTGCACGGGCGACATGGGCTTTTCGGCGACGAAGACCTATGACCTCGAAGTGTGGCTGCCGGCGCAGAACACCTATCGCGAAATTTCGAGCTGCTCGAATACGGAAGCGTTCCAGGCGCGACGGATGCAGGCGCGCTTCCGCAACGCGCAGGGCAAGCCCGAGCTCGTGCATACGCTCAACGGCTCGGGCCTGGCGGTCGGCCGGACGCTCGTCGCGGTGCTGGAGAACTTCCAGAACGCGGACGGCTCCGTGTCGGTGCCGGCGGCATTGCGTCCGTACCTCGGTGGCGTTGAGCGCCTCGAAGTGAAGGCGTCGGCCTGATCGAATGGTTTGCTTCAGATCGGTCCAGGTCCTCTTCAAGTTTCTGCGAAAAAGGGCTTGGAATTCAAAAACAGGTGTTCTATAATCTTCGTCTCACGCAAGCAGCGACCCGCTTAGTGTGACGCGACAAGACCACTTGTTGGTAAGTCAAAGAATCTGGAAAGGTGGCAGAGTGGTCGAATGCGCCGGACTCGAAATCCGGTGTACAGTTATGCTGTACCGTGGGTTCGAATCCCACCCTTTCCGCCAGATGCAAGCGAACAGGCCCTTCGGGGCCTGTTTTCGTTTGTGCAGCTTTTTCAGCGTCGGTACTACTGACATCGGCAATACACCAGGTCGGGCTTCGTAATTTACAAAGCGTTCGCGTTACCCCCACGTCTTTCTGCCTTTTCCGTTTCGCTTGCGAATGGCGCTTTAGCGCATGTTCTTGCTTACATCGCGTGTCAATCAGGCGTTGCGGGCACCTGACCATTCGCGAACGCATGCGCCCGACTTTATTGGTACGGTTGTTGCGCCATAGGGATCATCATCAACAGGATGGAGTCCACGATGACGAATCCCAAGGGAGAAGACAACGGCGACCCGAGAGATCCGGCCGAAATTCCGCCGAACGAGCTCAACAAGCCGATTGGCGACGCGATTCCCACGCCCGTCGAGCCGGGCCTCGATCAGCCATTGCCCGAAAAGCCAAAGACGGACGACAAAGATGCGGACGAGCCAATAGGCGATGACGATCCGCCGCCGGGCGTTCCAACGCAAGGTCCGTCCGATTTTGCATAGACCTTAGCGCTCAGGTCAGATCTCAACAGAATCTCAAAGCAGCCCGAGATATTCAAAATAAACCGTCGATCATTTCGGGTTGCGCACCAAACCCCGCCATTAAAACGCTTGCTTCAATAAATTGCCCTACGAGGGCAATGCGAAAACTGACGGTCGCGTGTAGTTTTTCGTGAAGGACCGCCGTGTACCTTTACTAAGCCTTACTTTCTGCATAGGATGAAGTTGCATTTTTTTCCTCCTATTGCTGCGGATGCGTAAAAAGTCGACCGCGATCATTGACTAAAAATGATATTAAATATTCGTAGTCCATATGAAGATTCGAGCGGTTTATCAATGGCAGGTTTATCGTCTTTTGTTTGCAGCAGATTATTAAACCCGTCGGTCGACGAGTTGCATCACAACAAGACGTTGTCACGGTTTCATGCGTAAAGGCAGAGGCGTCGCGCGCCCGATTCCCGCGCCGTCGCCCGGTTGCGTTGCTAACAACAACGAAGGCGCGCGCACGTGGTCGAGGCAGTTCGAGTGCGAACGTCTTGAGGAACGGTAAGCCATGCACATCGCTATTTCTGCTTTGACAGTCGCGGTGGCTGCAATCGTTGTCTGGTGGTCGCTGCATCCACGTCGCATCGCGTCGCAACGCGTAGGGCCTTCCGTGCATACGCGCAACGGCGTGTCCGTATCGATGATGCTCAATCGCGTGACGAATCAGCTTGCGCGTAGCCGAACGCTGCAAGGCGCAAGCGCGTTCTTCAGTTTTGCGCATCGGCGGCACGGCGCGATGAACGAACTGGCCGATGTCTTCGAATGCCTGCCCGTGGCGTCGGTCGTGTTCGACGACCATGGCGTGATCGTGCTTGCCAATGCGCAGGCCGAGCGTCTTTTCGACTATCCGCGGGGCGTGCTGGCAGGCGCATGTGTCGGCCTCGTGGCGCCGGCGCTTTCGCACGAGCACCGCGCGGGCGCCGCGCATCCGGGCCGCCCCGCCGGCACGCGCACGCGCAGTCTGCGCGCCCGCCGTCGCGACGGCAGCGAGTTTCCCGCCGACATCGCCACGAGCGCGATCCGGTATGAAGGGCGCGTCGCGACTGTCGCGTTCATCACCGACATGACGGAGCGCGTTGAACTCGAACGCAATCGCCGGGAACTGGCGCACCTGACGCGCATCTCGACCATGGGCGAGCTCGCCGCATCGCTCGCGCACGAACTGAACCAGCCGTTGACGGCGATCCTCAGTAACGGCCAGGCTGCGCAGCGTTTCATGGATCAGGCGCCGATCGATCTTGCCGAAGTGCGCGACATCCTGAAGGACATCGTCGACGACAGCGGTCGCGCAAGCGAGGTGATCCGCCGGATGCGCGCGTTCGTGAAAAAGGAAGAGCAGCAGCAACTGACGAGTCTCGATGTCGGCGGCTTGCTGCGCGACGTCGCGCTGCTCGTGCATGGCGATGCCGTCGCGCGGGGCATCCACGTGTCGCACGTGATCGACGATGGCTTGCCGCCCGTGCGCGGCGACAAGGTGCAACTTCAGCAGGTGCTACTCAACCTGCTGCTCAACGCATTCGATGCCGTCAGCGAGTGCGGCACGTCCGATCGCGCGGTCGCGCTGTTTGCGCGACCCGACAGCGAAGGCGGGGTGCGCATCGCGGTGCGCGACCGCGGACATGGACAGGCGGCGGACAAGCTCGAATGCATCTTCAAGCCGTTCGTCACGTCGAAGCCACAAGGCCTGGGCCTCGGCCTGTCGATCAGCCGCTCAATTGTTCAGATACACGGCGGCCGCCTGTGGGCCGAGAACAATTTCGACCAGGGCATGACGTTCTATGTTGCGCTGCCCGCATCGCGCGATCTGAGCAACGCGGGCACTGCGCAGGTGGCGTCATGAACGAAGCGGCTGCACTCGTCTACGTCGTCGACGACGACCCGTCCGTGCGTCGCGCGCTCACGCGGCTCATCAGATCAGCAGGTCACGAGGTCGAGGCGTACGGTTCGGCGCGAGAATTCCTCGAGCATGCGTGTGGCGAGCGCACGCCAGCTTGCGTCGTGCTCGACGTGCAATTGCCCGACCTGAGCGGCCTCGAGTTGCAGCGCGAACTCGATGCGCGTCTGCCCATCGTCTTTCTGACGGGCCACGGCGATATCGCGATGACGGTCGGCGCGATCAAGGCCGGCGCGACTGATTTCCTCACCAAGCCCGTTCGCGACGACGACCTGTTGCGCGCGATCGACCTGGCGCTGGCGCGTTCTGTCGAAGTGTCGAAGTCGATCCATGAACTGGAAGAATTGCGCAGCCGTGTCGGACGCCTGACGGTGCGCGAGCGCGAAGTGATGAATCTCGTCGTGCTCGGTCGCCTGAACAAGCAGGTGGCCTGCGAACTCGGCACGGTCGAGAAAACCGTCAAGGCGCATCGCGCGCGCGTGATGCAGAAGATGGAAGTCGGTTCGCTCGCGGAGCTGGTGCGCATCGCCGACAAGGTGGCCGTCGCCAATCACGCCCACGCGGCGAATCATTTGCCCGAACCGCCGCACGTGCATTCCTCCGCCGATGCGAGCGAGCCAGCCTCCGGCCGGATACGGGACCAAGGTCCAATACCACCGACGCCCGCAGTCTCATAGTCTATTGCTGAGACGCCCACGCACCGTTTGCATGGACGTCGCGGCTCAATGGGCTAATCAGAATGGGCACAGACAAACCATTCGTCGTCGTGGTCGACGACGATGCGTCGGTGAGCAGGGCGATCAGGCGTCTGCTGCGCTCCGTTGGGATCGCGGCCGATACGTACACGAGTGGCGACGAGTTTCTCGACGTGCTGTCGGCGACGCCTTCGTATCGTCCCGACTGCGCGATCCTCGACGTGCAGATGCCCGGCGCCAACGGGATCGAGGTGCAGCGCCGGCTGGCCGGCAGCGCCGTGCCCGTCATCTTCATCACTGCCCACGACGACGCTGGCGTGCGTGAAGCCGCGCTCGCGGCGGGCGCCAGGGCCTATCTGCGCAAGCCCTTCAACGATGTGCTCTTCATCAGGACAGTGTGTGCCGTGCTCGGCATCGCTGCGCCGCTATGACGCAGCGACCTCGCTTATCCAGCAGAGCAGTCTCGCACGGCCACGAGCCTGTGTGCTTGCGCAAGATCATTGCCCCGATTGGCTTATTGGACCAAGGTCCAATTGTTTTCGACCAGGCCCGATTCCACACTGGACGCATCGGACTCACCAGGCCGGATGACGCGCATCTGGATTTGTCCGCCGCGCGATGCGCGCAATGAGCGCGACGGACGCAACCGTATCGCTTGGGAAGATTCATCATGAAACGAGCTCTTGGAAAGACGCTGATGTTCGCTACGACGTTGCTGCTGGCAGATGCGGCAGCGGCACAACAACCCATCTTCTATCCCGCCAAGGGACAAAGCCAGCAGAAGCAGTCCGACGACACGGCGCAGTGCCACAACTGGGCGACGCAGAACACGGGTGTCAATCCCGCTGCGCTCGCGCAGAACGCCGCGAATCAGCCGCCGCCGCCGGGACCGTCCGGACAGCGCCTGGGCGGCGCGGCACGCGGTGCAGCAGGCGGCGCGGCGATCGGTGCGATCGCGGGCGACGCCGGCAAAGGCGCTGCGGCAGGTGCGATCGCGGGCACGATGGCGGGCGGGGCGCGGCAACGCCGTCAGGCTGCCGCTGCCCAGGAGCAACAGCAAGCCACGCAACAGCAGGCATCGCAGCAGATGGCTACGTGGAACCGCGCGGTCGCTGCCTGCATGACGGGACGCGGCTATACGGCGCAATGACATGTCGATCGAAGGGAGCCGCGCGATGAACTGTCGATCGTATGTGGGCATGACCGGGACGGGGCCGGCTGCCGTGCTGCGTAGGGGCCGCTCTGCGGCACTTGCGTCGCGCTGGCCGCTGGCGGCGGTGCTGGTGTCCATACTGTGCCTCACCGCCTGCAAAAAAGCCCCCACCGAGCCCCCACGCCCGACTGTCGAAGTCACCGTCGTCACGGTGCGACAGCAGGAAACCCCTGTCGATTTCGAGTTCACCGCGCAGACGCAAAGTTCGCGCGAAGTCGAGATTCGTGCGCGCGTCGACGGCTTCCTCGAGCGGCGCATGTACACCGAGGGCTCACTCGTCAAGGACGGCCAGGTGCTGTTCGTGATGGACAAGAAGCCCTTCGAGGCCG